>Ga0209396_1003154_pt1 | contig 16847 bp, 16 predicted proteins | sample GOMGulsemesocosm_6_FD_184638 | JGI IMG/M metagenome (GOLD analysis project Ga0209396, IMG submission 184638) | Methane-oxidizing microbial communities from mesocosms in the Gulf of Mexico - GOM8C Gulf of Mexico (SPAdes) (version 2) | ecosystem: Environmental > Aquatic > Marine > Cold seeps...
TTTTACCCCTGATTCCCTGTGCTTTCTAGACATATTCCTGTTTCATCTTGAAACTGTTGGATTATGCTTTCTTTTTGTTGCATGTTACTTGTGACGTTTAGCGCTTGATGAGCCACGTTATGTGACATCGCTGTTTTACCTAGCTTAAATAACACTAAGGCTTTTAGCATAAGTAAGAGATTATCGCATACACTGCTGCTTGCCAGAGCCAGTTCTGTATGCTCTAAAACCTTGTTATACTGCTTCATTTTGTATAGCTGTTTACTCAGGAAGTAGCTAATCATAGCAAATTGAACAGCACTGATTTCTTGATTGTCAGCATATTTATCCATTACAAATTGGTGAATTTGTAATGCTTGTTCATCTTTATTTTGAGCAGCTAATGTCCCTGCTAATTGTTGGTATAGCTCAAAAGGTACCCTTTCATCTGTCTTGTCGATAGTTGCGATTATATCTCGGTATAATATTTCTGACTTTTCATATTCTTTATTAGTCCAAAGGTTAAGTGCTTCTTTTATTCTATTTTTCATAGCAACACCAAAAGTAGATTAAGTTTAATAACAAATAAATTAATCACATAGGCAGGTTATTTTTTGTATCAGTCTATGTGAAGATCAAGGTTTATAGAGTATTTTAAATAGTAATAATACTCAATACTACTTATTGTTGGTGCTATGTAGGGAAATTAACTATGACCTGTTAAGGTGAGCTGGAAATGACAAGGCTGTACTATTCACCGATGTTTTCAGAGTAATATGATTGTATCGGTGAACTGTATCACTAGATTACAAGTTTATGCGGTTACAACTTCGGATAACCGGTTATCTCACTAATGGCTTTATACAAAGGCTGGAGCTGTTGATACATCTTTAGATAAACTTGCTTATAGAGTGCATCATAGGTGGCGACCAGTTCAGGTTGTGGTTCGAATACGTCTTTGATGCGGGTCATATTAGCGATGGCGTCATCGAAGTTTGAATAAATACCTAAACCTACGGCAGTGACAATGGCTGCGCCTAAACCGGATGTTTCATAAGTATGCGGGCGCTCGGCGGCGAGGTTAAAAATGTTAGCGGTGAGCTGCATCGCAACATTACTTTGTGAACCACCGCCAGATACACGCAGCTTCGTTATTTTGACCTTGTTACGCTTAGCAATGCGTTCTTTGCCTTCACGTAGGGCATAAGCCAAACCTTCTAAAATAGCGCGATAGATATGCGCGCGAGTATGCACATCACCAAATCCAATAATGCCGCCTTTGGCTTCAGGTCCCGGATCGCGAGCACCGGGTGACCAGTAAGGTTGTAACATTAATCCCATCGATCCTGCAGGAATTTCACTGATTAATTCATCAAATAGCGATTCTGCTGATATGCCTCGTTCGTCGGCAATGTGTTGTTCACGTAAGCCAAATTCTTTCTTAAACCAACTGACTAACCAAAATCCGCGATAAATCATGACTTCCGAAGAGTAGTGACGAGGGATCGCAGCGGGAAAGGGTGGCATGTGTGGCGTCGCTTCGACATATTTATCTGTGGTGATATTCACTGTCGCGGTGGTGCCAAAACTCATGCAGGCGATATGCGGTTTATTGCCGCCTGAGCCAATAATTTCACAGGCTTTGTCAGAGGCAGCAGCTATTACAGGCAAGCCAGCCGCTATACCTGTGTGTTTGGCTGCGGCTTCGGTGACAACCCCAATTTGAGTGCCTGGTTCAACAAGTTGCGGTAGCATGTTGGGTTTGATATCTAACATGTTCCAGCGCCAATCGGATCTGTGTAACCAGTTCAGGCGTTTGTAATCAAAAGGAATATAGCCGACTTGGCTGCCGATCGAGTCAGCGAACATGCCAGTAAATTGGTAGTTTAAGAATCCCGACAGCAGTAAGTATTTATCGGTATTTTGCCACAGCTCAGGCTGATTTTGACGTATCCAAATGGCTTGAGATTTTTCTTGAAAGCGTTGGATAATATCTTCAACACGGGCAATTTTAAATAACCAGTTCCACGGCCATTGGATTGCTTCATGGGTATCGGCATGGCGTTGATCGAGCCAGACAATGGCAGGGCGTAATGCTTTGCCTTGTTTATCTAAGTTAACCACTGTGCCACGCTGCGTGGTTACCGACATGCCTTTAATTAGGCTGGTATCTATTTCTGGTTTATTGGCGACATCTTGCCAAAGTAGATCACAAGCTTGCTGTACGGCTTGCCAGTAATAATCAGGATCTTGTTCTGCCCAACCTGGATGAGCAGAAAAATACGGCGTAATTATTTGCTGACCTTTGGCAACCAACTCACCTTGGCTATCGAATAGTAGCGCGCGGATACTCTGCGTGCCGTTATCTATCGAGAGTAGGTATTGTTTAGGATTATCATCGTTATCATGATTTATATGGTCTCTATCTATATGAGAGTGCGGCAATTTAATTCTCTCCTACTGCGGAGAGGTCAACATCTTTGCAGTCTTGCTTATTTATCTGCTTAGCGCGCTCTGGCAAGCTGAAATATTGCAGGATAATATCTTGGTACCTTGCCACTTCTTGTTGCCATTTTGATTCGCTCCAACCAAGTTGTTGCATGCACAATGGCTTAATTTGTGGGAAATATTCTGCGCCGCCATTGGCGAGTAATAATCCTAAGCGACTACGACGCAGCATGAGATCGTCGAGATGTTCAACAGATTCATGCTGTAAACTCCAACTTAACTCAGCAAAACTCGTGCGAGTATTGGCAATCGGTTGTAGCATTTTACGTGATGAGTTTTTTATCATTGAGTGATATTGACGGCCATAACAGCTTTGTAATCTTAAAATTTGCTGTTGAGTCAATGTATTATCTAAATAGTTAACATTTACTTCGTTGCTTAATTCAAAACCAGCCTGAGGTGGGTTGAATAGGTGACCTTGCAGCTTATTGCGTTGTAGTTTTGGTAAGTAAGGTTTGGCAGTTTGCAATATATCTAAGGCTATCAGCCTAAAGGTCGTGAGTTTGCCGCCTGCAACGCTGATAAGGCCGTTATCATCCCAAATAGAATGCTCACGTTTCTCATCAGAAGGTTTACTGTTTGGGTTATTTGGATTTTTACTGACTACTGGGCGAATACCGGCATAACTGGAAATAACATCATCAGTGGTGATATTTGCATGTGGAAATTGTTGGTTAATACCCAGCAATAAATAATCTATTTCAACTTGGCTGATACAAGGCTGCTGCGACAAACTAGTCGAATGATCGAGATCTGTGGTGCCGATAACCGTGGCGTTTTCCCAAGGAAAAGCAAAAATAGGCCGTTTATCCTGAGGGTGAAAATAACTGACGGAGTAGGCCATCGGTAAACGCCAAGCTGGCACAATCAAGTGGCTGCCACGTAATGGGCGAATCACTTTCTTCGCGCCAAACTGCTCACGTAATTCATCCGTCCACGGACCGGCTGCATTAACGATGACTTTCGCATTCAGCTGGAATTCATCACCAGTCAGATTATCCGTTAATTTAATACCAGATATCCGTTCATTGCTATATAGCAAGGCTTCGGCTTTGAGGTAGTTAATTGCAGTGCCGCCTAACTCTCTGGCTTCTTGCAAAATACGCATGACTAAACGCGCGTCATCGGTAACTGCATCGGCAAACTGAGTTGCACCCTGCAATCCTTGTTTGGCAATACCGGGCGCATAAAAGTCACTGATACCTTTTGCGACATATTGGTGGTTTTTCTTACCGCCAATCCAGTCATAAATGGTCAGTAGGCTGTTAAAAATAAATGGCCCTGGAAACTGCTCTTTGTAATGGCCCATCAGGAATTGTAATGGGTCAACTAGACCGGGTAACTCCTCTAATAAACGTTGACGTTCAGTGACCGCATCTTTGGTTAAACCATACTGACCACTGCCCAGGTAACGCAAACCGCCATGGACCATTTTTGATGAATTACTCGATGCTCCCCATGCAAAATCTTGCTGCTCGACTAATAGTGCTTTTAAACCGGCCTTACACGCCATCAGTAGAGTGCCTGCACCAGTAATACCGCCACCAACTATGATTATGTCCCACTTTTCTGCTGAGCGTTCACCTATGAGTTTATCGAACTGTTGGCTTCTGGTGAGCATTGTTAAATCAAGATTTTCCATGTTGTCATCCTTAACTATTCGCTATCAATTATAAATCATCAAATATCAGCTATTAATCGCCTGTTATTATGCCAATTTAATATTCGTGCTTTGTTCATCAACTGGTGAGTTTGAATCTGCGATCAAGCAATGTGGATTCATGATTTTTTTCGGATCGAATGTTTCACACAAGTTCTCGATAGCGCGGATTGTTAACTCGCCTTTTTCGGTAGTTAGGTAAGGTTGGTGATCTTTACCTACACCGTGTTGATGACTGATAGTACCGCCATTGTTAACAATGATCTCAGATGTCGTTTTTTTCAAAATAGCCCATTGATCTAACGTCGCTTGATAGTCTTTACCGGCTTTAAAAATATAAGTCGTGTAGATGCTCGAGCCTTGTTTATAAACATGGGATAGATGAGTGAATACGTGCAATTTGGCTTTGTCGCCTAATACGGTTCTGAGATTATTTTCGATCTTATTTAGCAAATTATCGACATTATTCCAATCAGTCGCGGTTTCTAAGGTATCGACCACATAACCTTTCTGCCATAGCGACTCACGAAAATACGGCATAGTGAAGCGCTTTTCAGCCCATTTGTTACCCATGAAAGATCCGGTGTGGATTGCTTTATGCGGTTTGGTTACTTTTTTTAGTTGTGCTAATGCGGCATTACACTGAGCTTTGGTGCCTGTTAAGCCGAAGGTCATCATGCATTTACCTTCAGCGACGCCAAACAATTTTAGGCCTTTTTCGAGTAAACCTATTTGCTTGGTATGCCCCGCTAAAGCTAATTGGGTTTCGGTTTCAATAGCGTTGCTGAGACGAAGCATAGATAGCACCACATCCGATTGAACTAGGTCGCGCGCGGCTAATTTAGCTTGCTGCCAACTAGGGAAGAAACTGACGTAGAAATTTTCTTGATCTGCTAACTTACGCACCCGTACCTTGACCGTAGAGACGATGCCGATACGTCCTTCAGATCCCATGACCAACGCTTTGATGTCTGGGCCAGCAGCGGATGCAGGGAAAGTTGGAATGTCCAAACGACCAACAGGCGTGATAACTTCACCACCTGCAAACATCTCTTCGATACGACCATAACGTAGTGATTGTTGACCGCTTGAGCGAGTTACCACCCAGCCTCCAACTGTTGATAATTCAAAGGATTGTGGAAAATGACCGAGCGTGTAACCGCGAGCACGTAATTGTGATTCAACTAATGGCCCCGGAGTACCAGCACCGAACGTGGCAATTTGGCTTTCAATATTTAAATCTAATAGTTGATTCATTCTGCCCATGTCTATGGTCAGGATCGCTTGTTCTGATTGAAATGGATTAATATGTCCCGCGACACTGGTACCGCCACCATAAGGAATGACTAAAATATTTTCTTGATCGCAAAAGTGCAGCAGTTCTACAAGATCGTCACTCGATTCAGGGAAAGCTACGCCATCAGGAAAAAATTTGAAATCGCCGCTGCGCATCGCCAACCAATCTGGCAAGCTCTGTCCGCGAGCATGGCGTAAGCGATCTTCTTTATCGGTTGAGATTAAGCTGTGCTCTGGTAATCTAGAAATAGGAACTTGGGCGAGCACTTCTGCCAAAGAAACATCGGGAAGGGCTTTGGTCGCGCCGACTTTTTCTAATAAAAATATATCTGCAGTTGCAGGTAAATCTAATTTACTGGCTTCACTGCCCCAACCATTCCAACGTTTCATAATGCACTCCATGTTAATTTATTGTTTATATCACTATGTTATGTTGCCATAATGAAAAAAACACTGTCCTATTGAGACATCTCTGGTAGCAAATTAGGACTGGCGCTTATGTGTGAAAAAGTCGTGTGGATTTTTTAGAGATAGAGTTCACTATTGTTAACATAGAATAGGGATTATTCGGTTATGCTTGGGCTCGGTTATGCATCCGTTCCAGCGGTAAAACAATACCTGCAATATGCAGAAACATTGGAGCTCGATATTGACGCTTTGTTGGTGCAAAGTGGCATATCGCCTGCGATCATGACGCAAGAAAATGAGCGCATCTCAGGAGAGCAGCTGCAGCAATTACTGGCATTACTTATCGCTGAAATTAACGATCCCCTGTTTGGTTTAAAAAGTGGTGAACTGGTCCAAACTGGTTCTTACAGTGTGCTCGGTTATATCACCATGACCTGTGCTACTTTTGCCGAAGTGCTGGAATATGTCCAACCGTATGAGAAATTGGTGGGAGATATGGGCGTGACTTCTATGGTAAAAAACCACGACGAAATTCAAGTTCATTGGCATTGCGCCTATCCCATGTCAGTTGTTCGAGAGCAGATGATTGATAACATCTTTGCTTCTTGGGTACTGTATTCACGCTGGTTATCTGGACTCGATTTACACCCTAAATGTGTGCACTTACAACGGCAACAACCGAGTCAAACGGAGGTGTTATACTATGAAAAGGTATTCGCATGTCCTGTATTGTTTGCTCAGGCTGAAAACTGCGTGGTGTTTCCTATTTCTTATTTAGCTGTTTCATTAAGGCAGCCGGATAACTTTCTCCGTAAGACCTTGGAGCAACATGCTTTGCAACAAATGTCAGTGCTCGAAAAATCGCAATCTTTGAGCGTGCAAGTTAAAGATATTATTCGCTTTTTATTAGCGAAAGGTATTACTCGTAAAGACATGGTGGCCTCGCAATTAAACATGAGTGAGAAGACCTTACAGCGTAAGCTACAGCTAGAAACAACCAGTTATCAAAAGCTACTGGATGAGGCGAGATTACAATTGGCGCAAGAATATTTGTGTAATACCAATCTCTCTTTTGATAGTATTGCCATGCAATTGGGGTTTGCCGAAGTACGATCATTTTTTCGTCGGTTCAAGTTATGGACAGGACAAACACCCAGTGAATATCGAGATAGTTCATCAGATTAATATGGCCGATTTAACAAAACTATAATATTTTCGGTTCATTTACTGATGGTAAATATTAAACTTGATAAATATCATTTTTAATTCGCGGCTTTGCTGCTAATTTAATTAGACAAATCAGGATTTATACTGCTTAACTGCAGGATGCCAATAGTGAGTATATAATGAAAAAAATTACAATGATCGCAGCAGCGTTAGCTTGCCTACTTCCATCTGTTTCTATGGCTGCTGGTGATGCTGCAGCTGGTAAAGCAAAATCAGGCGTTTGCGCGGCTTGTCACGGTCCAGCAGGTGTTTCGTTTGTGCCTATGTACCCGAACCTAGCAGGCCAAAAAGAAGTTTACTTGGTTAATGCGCTTAAAGCATACAAAGCTGGTCAACGTACTGGTGGCATGGCTTCTGTGATGGCTCCTCAAGCAAAAGCGTTATCAGATGATGATATCAATAACGTAGCAGCGTACTTTTCAAGCCTGAAATAAGTTTCACGGTTATTCAGTCCTCGCACTGAAATACTGTAATTAAAACCGCCTAATGGGCGGTTTTTGTATTTTTACCCCGCTAATATCTTCCTCTAAAAATAAATTTATCGTTATCTTGACGTTTTAATTTCCCCTGCGCGGTATTTTTTAGGATAATAATCAATCGCACTAAATTCAATGAGCGCTAGCATGGCCGATAAACGTCAGAATTCATTTCCAAAAGATAAAAAACAAAAAGACAGAGCAGTCGATACACTGAAAGTACCGCCGCATTCGTTTGAGGCTGAGCAGTCTGTGTTAGGTGGTTTGCTGATTGATAATGAAGCATGGGATCGTGTTGCTGAATTTATTGTCGTCAAAGATTTTTACAGTCGTCCGCATAAACTCATTTTCGAAGCCATGGGTAAACTGGCGGATCAACAGATCCCTCTTGATATTATCACCGTATCGGAATGGTTGGAAAACGAAGAGCAGTTAGAAGACGCTGGTGGCTTTGCTTATATCGGTGAAATTGTTAAGAACACCCCGAGTGCGTCTAATATTACTGCTTATGCCAACATTGTTCGTGAACGAGCGATTGTTCGAGAGTTAATTGGCGTAGCGAGTGATATTGCTGAATCAGGTTATGAACCTGAAGGTCGTAAGAGTACGGACCTACTCGATTTAGCTGAAAGTAAAGTATTCCAGATTGCCGAATCGCGTCAAAACAAAGGCGAAGGTCCTAAGGATCTTGAAAGTGTATTACAAGAAACGGTTGATAAAATTGAAGAACTTTATCAAACGCCCCATAACGGTGTCACCGGTGTTGCTTCTGGTTATGATGAATTAGATGGTATGACGGCGGGTTTTCAGAACTCTGATTTGATCATTGTAGCCGCGCGTCCATCGATGGGTAAAACGACCTTTGCGATGAACTTGTGTGAGCATGCAGCACTGAATCAAGATAAACCCGCAGTGATCTTCTCACTAGAGATGCCCGCGGAACAGATCATGATGCGTATGTTGGCATCGCTGGGTAAAATTAACCAAACCAAAGTACGTACTGGTCAGCTTGATGATGATGATTGGGCGCGTTTATCGGCGACCATGAAAAGCATGTTAGAGCAAGGTAAAATGTACATTGATGATAGCTCGGGTTTGACGCCGACTGAGGTACGCTCTCGGGCTCGTCGTATTGCCCGTGACCATGGCGGCATCAGCATGATCATGATCGATTACTTGCAATTAATGCGTGTGCCGGCGTTAAGTGAAAATCGAACATTGGAGATTGCCGAAATTTCGCGTTCATTAAAATCGTTAGCGAAAGAACTAAAGTGCCCAGTAATTGCCTTATCACAGTTGAACCGCTCCCTAGAGCAGCGTGCCGATAAGCGTCCGATAAACTCGGACCTACGTGAATCCGGTTCTATTGAGCAAGATGCCGATTTAATTATGTTTATTTATCGTGATGAAGTTTATAACGATGATTCGCCAGATAAAGGCATGGCTGAAATTATCATTGGTAAACAGCGTAACGGCCCGATTGGTCGAGTGCGTTTAACATTTAATGGTCAATTCTCGCGTTTTGATAACTTTACTGGTCCCGCTTACGACGATGATTACTAAGACCTGAATTGATCTGAATTGATCTGAATTGAAAGGATAATGGTATGCGCTCAGCTAAAGCTGAAATTTGTTTAACAGCACTGCAGCACAATGTCGCTCGCATTCGCGAGATTGCGCCGAAAAGTAAGATCATGGCGGTGGTGAAAGCGAATGCTTATGGGCATGGTTTACTGGCCGTAGCATCGGCTTTAAAAAGCGTCGATGCATTTGCTGTCGCTCGCGTAGAAGAAGCGTTAACTCTGCGTAGTGGTGGTATAGTTAAACCTATCCTATTACTCGAAGGTTTTTTTTCTACCGATGAGCTGCCAATTCTGGTAGCGAATAATATTCATACCTCTATTCATATCGAACAGCAGCTAGCAGAGCTTGAAGAAGCCGAGTTGGAAACGCCGATCAATGTTTGGCTAAAAATGGATACCGGCATGCACCGTTTAGGCATTCGTCCAGATCAGTGTAAACAAGCTATTAGCCGTTTAAAGCATAATCCGAATGTAGTACAGCCAGCTCGCTTGATGACGCATTTTAGTTGCGCCGATGAAATTGATAATCCAGCGACTCAAAAACAGATAGATCTTTTTGATGAGCTGGTGGCGGGTGAAATCGGTGAACAGTCTATTGCTAACTCTGCTGGTGTAGTCGCTTGGCCTGCATCGCATCGAGAATGGATCCGTCCGGGAATTACCTTATACGGTGTCTCACCTATGTGTAATAGCAAAGCAGAGGAGCACGGCTTGCAACCTGTGATGACATTAACGACAGACCTTATTGCCGTGCATGATTTAAAACAGGGTGAAAGTATAGGGTATGGCGGTATTTGGACTGCATCGAAAGATACGCATATCGGCGTGGTCGCAATTGGTTATGGCGATGGTTATCCTCGCATGGCACCTGAGGGTACACCTGTATTGGTGAATGGCCGTATCGTACCCGTGGTTGGGCGTGTTTCAATGGACATGTTATCGGTTGATCTCGGTATTGATTGCAGGGATGAAGTTGGCGATAAAGTGATTTTGTGGGGGAAGGGTTTACCAGCTGAAGTGGTTGCAGATCACATTGGCACTATTGCTTATGAGTTAGTGACCAAGCTTACTCAACGTGTATCGCTGAAATATTTGTGAGAAATGACCGACTTAGAGTAATAACTCGGTTTTTTAGTCCTTTGGTGGTAGAATTGTCAAAAATTAACAAGTAAGCTTTATCATAACAACGCTCGATAAGCCGAAAAGCAGTTTTATTTATTGATATGAAATTTTATTTTGTATTCTTGGCTTATAATGCTGTTATCGTCTAGAGTTCTTGCTCTAAATTTGTGGTGGAAACCATAAAATAAAAGCTGAAATATACCGATTAAAAATGTAGTTTCTGCATTTGCCGATTAGTAATTGTGTATTTGTATTGTACGTAGAGGGAAAGATGACAAAAATAACCACACAGCGTAATTTGCCTAGGCAAGAACGAAGCTTAGAACGCGTGAAGCAAATCATTGATTCAGCCGCTGAGCTATTTGATGAAATTGGTATTGCTAATGCCACCCCTTCAGATATTGCAAAAGCATCAGGTCTAACGCGTACTTCGTTATACCGCTACTTTCCGAATAAAGCCTCTATTATTCGAGCTTTGGCTGAGCGCCATTTAGAAGCGCTACAACTGCGTTTTTCAGAGATCCCATCTGACTTGCCGATCGAAGGCCGCATTGAGTTATTGGTTGAAACTTATGCTGAATTCTACCGTAAAGAACCAGGGTATATGGCTGTTTGGTCTGGAGTCGATTCATTACCTGAACTGAAAAGTATCGATCAATCAGCGCTAGATTTCCACTCAGCGTTGATCCAACAACAAGCTTCGACAATCATTGATGTCAGTGATGAATATCGTGATGCATTGAAAATGATCTCGATTATATTGCCGCGTACCATTGGTGCTATTTTACGTTTAGCGGTACAAGATCCTGAACGTGATGAGTTGTATGTTGCAGAAGCTAAAACACTTGCACGTATTTATCTTACTCATTACGCGAGCAAGCTATAGCTAGTCATTCGTATTATTAACGCTGATGAATATTAATAGGTTCTTACTCTTAATAAAGCATTAGCGTTTAATAGAGCATTAGCGTTAAATTTAGTACATGCTACATCGCCAGCATGTACTAATCCCTCCATATCTCTTATCATTCCCAATATAAAAAATAATAATAATCAGCAGTGGATGCTGGTATGTCTTGTCATGGAAAAAATTATGCCTATCTCATATATAGAACCTGTTTTTCGTCCGCCCAGTGAATGGCGTTCATTAATCTTACAAGTCGCTAATGGTTGTTCGTGGAATAACTGCACCTTCTGTGACATGTATACTCAACCGCAGAAGAAGTTTAGAGCCAAAAAAATTGATGATATTGAGGCTGAAATACTCAGCGTCGTCGCAACTGGTCAACAATATAAGCGTATATTTTTAGCGGATGGTGATGCGATGACATTGCCGTTTAAACGCTTAAAAGAGATCTTGTTATTGATCCGTAAACATATGCCAGAAGTGCAACGAGTGAGTGCATATTGCTTACCGCGTAATATTAAAAGTAAATCCTTAGCTGAGTTATATGAGTTACGTACGCTTGGTTTAGGCATTGTTTACGTTGGTTGTGAAAGTGGCGATGATCATGTGTTAGAGCTGGTGGAGAAAGGTGAGACTTATGATTCTCAATTGGATGCTTTGTATAAATTAAAAGGTGCTGGGATCCAAACTTCGGTGATGATATTAAATGGTTTAGGTGGGCGAGAGTTCAGCGAACAGCACGCTTTAAACTCAGCGCGTTTGATGAATGAAGCACAACCAGATTTCCTCTCTACGTTAGTGGTGTCTTTTCCATTGGGGCAAGAGGAGTTCGGTAAGAACTTTACTCATGGTTTTGAATTACCTGATCAGCAAGGGTTGTTCCGCGAGATGGAAATATTGTTAGCTAATTTGGAGTTAACTAATACTGTTTTTCGCTCTGATCATGCATCTAATTATTTAAGTTTGAAAGGTACATTAGGTGCAGATAAGGCGCAGTTACTTGCGCAAGTTAGGCAAGCAATCACTGCGCCAGAAAAAAGCCAACTAAGAAAAGAGTGGCAGCGAGGATTGTAGTTGAGTATTTTCCGGATGTTCGGTATGGCTTCTTGAGCAGATTTGACTATATTAAAGTGGCTTTAGCCGAGAACTAAAGCTAACTGTGATCACTCAGGTAGCTATGAGTTAATTACGTTGCAGCTTCAGTATAAAACCATTTAAACTGAAGTTAGCAAGACAGGGAAAATGGAACTTAATGAGACATTTGTTTAAATCGAGTGTTTAATAAGTGCAGCCATTGAATAGTTTGTTAAACAATAGTTTTTAACTATTAATAACGTTGAATCAAACAATTGGTGGTTTTACTTGATAGATGTGAAAATTGTCTTGTTTCCAATAGGATATTAATTAATTTTAGGAGAATAAAATGGTTTTAGTAGGACGTCAAGCACCGGACTTTACAGCTGCAGCAGTACTTGGTAACGGTGAAATTGTTGATAACTTTAACTTAACTGAATTCACTAAAGGTAAATCAGCGGTAGTATTTTTCTACCCACTAGATTTCACATTTGTGTGCCCATCAGAGCTAATCGCTTTTGATCACCGTCTAGCTGATTTCCAAGCTAAAGGTGTTGAAGTGATCGGTGTTTCTATCGATTCACAATTCAGCCACAACGCATGGCGTAACACTGCTATCGAAGATGGCGGTATCGGTCCAGTTAAATACCCACTAGTTGCTGATGTTAAACACGAAATCTGTAAAGCATATGACGTTGAGCATCCAGAAGCTGGTGTTGCTTTCCGTGGTTCTTTCCTAATCGACACAAACGGTGTTGTTCGTCACCAAGTTGTTAACGACCTTCCATTAGGTCGTAATATCGACGAAATGCTACGTATGGTTGATGCACTAAACTTCCACGAGAAAAACGGTGAAGTTTGTCCTGCACAATGGGAAGAAGGCAAAGAAGGCATGGACGCATCTCCAGAAGGCGTTGCTAAATACCTAAGCAAGAATGCTGACCAACTATAATTTCAGCTAATTATATAAGTTAAGCCAAATTATATAGTTTGAAAAATAGTGTTTTATATAGCTTGAAAAAATAGTATTAAAAAAGCCAATCTTATTGAGATTGGCTTTTTAGTATCCACATGTTTACTCGATGTTCAGTATCGGTTGTAATTAGCTATCAAAACAAATCTCAATGAAAGCGTTACCATGCACACACTCTAAAGGTAGCAATAATTTAGCGCCTTCAGCTTTATGAGTTATGGTATGTGCTTTGCCTGATACGACGATAGGTGTCGACATATCAAAATCAAAGCCTTTATCAGCTAGGATACGTTTGGCACCACCTGTCACCATGTTAGTGATCTCACCAACCATATCTATCACTTCATGATCTATGCTAGTAGATTTCTCGCCTAACATATTTTCCATGATAGCCAATGCTAATGATTCATCGAAAGTAACTGCAAATGAGCCTTTAGTTTGGCTTGATACCATACCCATTAAGCCAGAAATATCACCACGAGCAACTTCATCTTTCTTGATACGAGGTTTACCTGGAGATAATTTGATTTGTGCCATGGTGTTAAGCACATTAAGTAATGAAGCAATAAATGGATTAATAAACTCGACGCGCATAGATAAGAATTCCTGATATTAAATTTATGCTCGGCAGTCAGCACAAATACCATGCGCTTCTACCGTTTTTGTTGTAATTGCAAAGCCATGTTCGTCTGCCAGAGACTGTAATAATTGTTCAATCTCGTTATTGTGCAGTTCAATCACTGCACCACAGCTTTTACAAAGCAATAATTGTGATGGATGTTTTTCCCCAAAATGCGGGCATAAAATGAATGCATTACTTGATTCTATTTTATGAATAAAACCTTCTTCTAAAAGAAAGTCTAGCGCACGATAAACAGTCGGTGGTTTGGCGTTTGGCTCTAAAACTTGCAATTGAGCCAATAAGTCATAAGCGCTAATCATTGCGTTATGCTGAGCCATTAACAAAAAGATCTGTTGTCTGATCGGGGTAAAGCGAACGGTGCGAGTCAAGCATAGTTGCTGTGCTCGAAAAAGTAAGCTATTCGCTGATTCAGTCATAGATTTTCATTTTATTATGAGAAAAGAATGATGCTAACACAAATCAGCTATAACTCGAATGCCAACAATGAGAAATATCATCTCAAACGTAACTTTATCCGATTATTGGTATAATTTATAATATGGAAAACGATATTGTGTGGGAGTAAACCGAGTTTGTGGCTATTCCGCTGTTTTTTCGTGATATAATTTCCATTGACTAAGACATATTTATATTCTCATGATCCTGATTTGAGTCTGTAAGTTTTATCTTTCTTTATGAGTTCCTAATATGCGAATGCGTGGTTTCGCATTAATTGAATTAGTTATTGTTATTATTATTTTAGGCGTAGTCGCGAGTGTTGCTGTGCCAAAGTTTATTGATTTGTCGACGGATGCTCGTATCAGCAGTATTCGTGGTTTAGAAGGGCAAATTAAATCAAGCGTTTCCTTGGTGTATAATAAAGCGGTAGTTAAGGGACTTGATAAAGGCGAACAGCAACTCACATTGGAAGACAATACACCTGCATATCCGACACCATCACAAGGCTCAGACTGTTTTGCCATGTACTCTGTCTCTATTCCGACCCAGAAACCTTTCTATGCCGGTACACGGACTATGACTAATGGCTGTTGAATGGATGATTAAATCATTATTTATTTAACCATCTGAGTCTGATTTCGACCTTTAGCCTTGGCAAGGTACAATGCCTTATCCGAACGAGCATAAAGGTCTTGAAAGCTGGCGTCTTTCGATAGCATGGATGACATACCAAGGCTTATTTTTTTGATTAATTGGGCAACCTTAATTAAGGCTTGATCACCAATTAGGTGTCCATATTGATCATTAATTGTTTTGAAATGGTCGATATCTAAGGTGATAACAGCCAGAGATTGTTGGTGTGTTTGACTACTTTGGAAATGTTCTGCCGCACGCTCAAAAAAATATCGTCTATTATATACATCGGTTAAATAATCGGTATTAGCGAGTTGTTTAAAACGCTCTTTTAATTCATAGAGCTCAGTAACATCACTGGAAAATCCAATCAGTGCTTGGGTATTATCCATGAATTGGTAAGGTACTTTTACACTCTGATATTGGCGTAATTTACCGGTATCATCAGCAATAGCTTCGTGAATAATCTGTTTACTATTGTGAGCGAATACAAGTTTCTCTGATTGCCAGAAATGGTGTCAAGCAGTGGTTTTGTTCTGCATTTTCTTTCTTTAAATGTTTTTCATTTGTCGATTTGATGACTTAAAACAGATGTTGTTAAGATATAGTCGTAAATCATTCGACTGAGGTTATATCGGCGTTTGCTAAGTAATCTTAAATTCATTTTTATAATATTTTTGAAACTCTAAGGCTCTAAGTGTATGATCACGATCCCATTTTTGCCCGAATTGCGCACTAGCCGCTGCCCGTATTATAGAGAGATAGAATGATAAAGCCAGTTACCACCAGTGATTACGCCGCAGGACGGTTTTCCATTGCACCCATGTTGGATTGGACCGATCGTCATTGCCGTTATTTCCATCGTTTGATGACTAAAAATACGCTGCTTTATACGGAAATGATCACGACAGGCGCTATTATTCATAGTGAGAGGGACCATCTTGCTCATAATGAAGAAGAACATCCGGTGTCGTTACAGTTGGGTGGTAGCAACCCGCTGGATCTGGCTATTTGTGCAAAAAAGGCTGAAGAGCGCGGCTATGATGAGATTAACTTAAATGTTGGTTGTCCGTCAGATCGAGTACAAAGTGGTAAATTTGGCGCCTGTCTTATGGCTGAACCAGAATTGGTCGCAGACTGTGTGAAAGCGATGCAAGATGTCGTTGATATTCCTATTACAGTTAAAACGCGTATAGGTATTGATGAGTTAGATTCTTATGAGTTTCTACAGACTTTCATTGAGACTGTTGCGGCAACGGGTTGTAATGATTTCACTTTACACGCTCGTAAGGCTTGGTTAAGTGGCTTAAGTCCGAAAGAAAACCGTGAGATTCCAGAGCTAAATTACCAACGTGTTTACGATATCAAAAAAGATTACCCAAATTTATTCATTGCGATCAATGGCGGCGTTAAAACTTTAGTGGAAACTCAAACTCATTTAGATAACCTTGATGGCGTGATGATGGGACGTGAAGCCTACCATAACCCGTATTTACTGAATCAGGTAGATGAGCAAGTGTATGGCGCTGAAAAATCAACTAAATCTCGTCATGATATTGCTGAAATGATGTTGCCTTACATTGATAAACACCTGGCTAATAACGGCAGCCTAACTCATATTTATCGCCATATGTTAGGGCTATTTTTAGGCCAGCCGGGTGCACGTGCTTGGAAGCGCTATTTGAGTGAAAATGGCCATAAGAAAGGTGCGGGCGTTGAGACGGTAATCACCGCATTATCACTTGTTCCTAGAGATTAATGCTACAACAACTAATCAATCACCTACCAATTTTTACTTTTGACCTGACATGATTAAATAAATTAAAAGCAGTAAATGTATATTTACTGCTTTTTTTTGTTATTGTCATCTTAACCTTATTAATAACAGCATAATGTTGAACTTCTATTTTGGTGTATTTT
>Ga0209396_1003157_pt1 | contig 16830 bp, 13 predicted proteins | sample GOMGulsemesocosm_6_FD_184638 | JGI IMG/M metagenome (GOLD analysis project Ga0209396, IMG submission 184638) | Methane-oxidizing microbial communities from mesocosms in the Gulf of Mexico - GOM8C Gulf of Mexico (SPAdes) (version 2) | ecosystem: Environmental > Aquatic > Marine > Cold seeps...
AACTGGACCTGCGTAATCAAATAGGTCGGTATAAAGGTAAGCAACTAAATACGCGGGCATAGCTAAAGGTAAAAGTAACAACCAACGTAGCTGTTTTTTAAATGCAATATTGGTTTGCGTAATGATAGCGGCACTAAACACGCCAAAAAACAACGCCAATAACACCACCCAAAAGGCGAGTAATAAAGTATTTTCAAGATAACTTGGAAGCACTGTTTGCCATAAATGAACAAACAGCTGCGTTGAAGCACTCACGCCGCCGACTAGCATAACAACCACTGGCACTATTAATACCAGTGCAATTAAATAGCTAGATAACTTCCATGATCTACTGTTATACAGTGCTATCACAAATCAAACTGTGCTTGGTCTAATAGCTTTAATGCGGCTTTACGGTTTTTCGCAATCTCTTCTAATGGTAAGGCATCTGCTTGATAACTCCCCCAAGAATCGACTAACTTCGATACAGCAACATCTTCTCGAACAGGATATTCCATATTCGTTTCTGCATATAATGCTTGCGCAGGTTTAGAAACTAAGAATTCCATTAACGCTTGAGCATTTTTTGCATTAGGCGCGTATTTAGCCATAGCAACACCCGAAATATTTATATGGGCACCACGATTTTTTTGGTTGGGGAAGTTAATGTAGACTTCATCAGCCCAAACCTTTTGTTTTTCATCTTTTAGCATTTTGCCAAAGTAATAACTATTGCCTAAAGAAATATCGCACAATTTCTGATGAATTGCTTGTACTTGACCACGATCACTACCTTGGGGTTTACGTGCTAAATTATTCTTAAATTTTTTCAGCCAATCTAACGTGTAAGCTTCACCATGCTCACTGATCATAGAAGCAACTAAAGCAACATTATATGGGTGTTTACCACTACGCGTACAAACACGACCTTTGTACTTTTCATTGGCTAGGTCTTCATAATTTAGGTCAATTTTACCTAACCGTTTCGCAGAATAGATATTACGAACGCGTGTGGTTAAGGCAAACCAAGTATTGTCTTGTGCTTGGTATTGTTTAGGGATTGCGCTACTTAATACAGAGGAGTTAACTGCCTGTACTAAATTCTTATCACGTAATTCAATCAAACGACTAATGTCTGTAGTGAGTAATATATCGGCAGGACTATATTTTCCTTCGCGCGCTAAACGTTCAGCCATTCCTTTTTTAGCGAAAACGACATTCACTTTAATACCGCTTTGTTCGGTAAACTTTTTGAACAAAGGCTCCACAAGAAAAGGTTGTCTGTAAGAGTAAACATTCACTTCTTCACTAGCATTAGCAATAAAGCTTGTCATAAAAACAGTGGTAAAAAATAATACAACAAACGAAGAGATAAACAATTTTTTAAACATAAGTCGGTTCTCAATAAAATACGGTGAGCGAATTGTACAAGCACAGCAATAGCTGTCAAGATTTTTGAGAATAACTCTCATTAAGACTTGTAACAGATCATTTGCCCTTCACTTAACTCAAGTTAACTTAACCCTACGGCGCCACTTATCAACAACCAACAGGCAAAAAACAATTTCAATTTTGTTGCTGATAAATGCGTGACAACTGTTTTAGCAAAAATACCGCCCAATACAGCCCCTGGTCCAGCAAATAAAACCACTTGCCAATAAGCATTGCTATTAACTTGTGTGATTGCTGCCCATACACTTATTGCAGAAACGATTACAGCGGCGGCTACTGCCATACTGATGTCAAAATGACGTAACAGCAGGTAAATCACTAATAACTCGCCAACACCAACACTTAACCAAGCGGTAACAGCACCACCAAAAAAGCCAATAAGCACCATAGCGATATAATCAGCATAATATAGCTGGCTACGCTCACGTTGAGGTTGTAGCAAATAAATAGTCAATATGATGAAGAGCCCAAGCAATAAAGAAAACCAGCTAAAACTAACATGCAAAGAAGCGGGAGGAGTCACTTGATATAAGAAGACACTACTGAGACCGATTATCGAAGCAAGAGTAGTAACACAAATAATACGTTTAAAGCCTTGCCATAAGCGTAAATCTGTTTTTTCAGTTTTATAATGATGCCACCAGGTCACGGCACCCGCGGTCATACCAAAACATTGAATAGCAAAACTAGTTGCAATGGATTGTTGCTCAGTAAAATCAAGCTGAGTAAACATGGGAATAAACACCACGCCGCCGCCAGCCCCGGTAGAGTTAGCAAAAATAGCGCCTAAACTACCCAAAAAAGTAAAAAAAACATAATCAGATAGTTCAATTAATGTATGGCTGGAGCTTGAAAGTAAGCCTATCCACAACATTAAAAATAGCACAATAAACTTAGGGTTGGATAACCGCATAAATGCTTTTTTAGCCATAAGTATGTACTCTACAACCTAGCTAAGCGGTAACCGTTGTTTTATTCACAATAAAAGCAATTGCTTCATCTGATAAACACGCTTTAGAAATGTAACTCTTACTGGCAATATCTTTACCCATTGCTGTTTTACCTAAACTAAAGTGAACCACAATACCTAAATCTGTTTCTGTTAGGGTAGTGACCTCAGTCCATAAGATTCGATTATTGATATGAAATGATTCTGTGAGTATTCCCCTATCATCAATTGTGAGTTTTACCTCACTGTTAGAGGCTTTACTGAGCATCTGCCTAATCACCCACCAAGGTTTATGATAATAAACACTAACAGTTTCAAGGATACCTAAGGCAATAACAAACCAAGCAGCGTAAGGGTTAACGGGGGTAAACAACAAAATAATCAAACCAAATACAGTTAGAATATTCGCTTTAAAATACGTTTTCCGATCATGCTTTAAAGTACTCGATTGCCCATAACACTCTGTATAGTGGGCTTTATCTAAAGTGAAGCTGGTGGTAAATGAGCTTGATTGAGAGGTTGAAGGTTGGGTCATTGTAGATTCAGGCACAAGCGTGCATTAACAAATAAAATTATCGATAGTTTATCAGAAGACATGCTAAAACGAGTAATTAATTGTATCCGTATTTACAAACAACTGATTCGCTCTATGTTTTGAATAAAAACCGTCACTATTGTTGAGCTAACTGTATTTAATCATGGTTAAACACATATTTAGATGATCAATAAAGGCACATAGTTGCTGGAAATCTTGCGTCTGTATTTTTTGTTTTGGTGTAAATGATTGCAAACACATTACACCTATCGCTTTTCCTCCTATTTTAACCGGCACAAAAGCAATTGCTCCTTCTCCAATCACCTCACTGATCTCTTGGGTGATTAAATCCCGCCAGCGAATTTCTTGGTGGTCATTGATCAAAGCGGCGGTATCAGTACTAAGTACTCTAGCAATAACATTGTCACTATGCATTATATCAATATTAATTTTTACAGCATCGTCTTGAGCATTTTTATCAAGCACCAATCGTGATTTAACTCTCGCCCGATCATCAATCAACATTAAAAAAGAACTACGGTCAAAAGCAAAGACATTGGCAATATTTACCAAGGTTAACTGCAAGTATTCATTAAAGTCCTTACTGCTTTGCATTAACTTGGTAAGTCTCATAAAACCATTCAATAAAGCCTTATCCCTACTCACAGCTTCTTTGCTGTTTAACGATTCACCATTAGATTTAAAATCATCAGCTTTAGGTAAACAGTTAATACGCTCGATTAATATTTCAGCGCCATAAGAAGAGAGTAATTTTTCAGCCTGTTCACGGGTATACTCAATTCTAACCGTTAACTGTTTCACTGAAATACCGACAATTTTGGCGATCTCTTCAAGTAAGCGACGGTAATCATCTTCACAACCTTCAGGGCTAGCAATAATTGCGCTAAGTTTGTCGGCAAAATAAATAACTTTTACTTCATTCGTTCGTGTTGTGGGTTGGTCAAGTGCCTTAATTAATAAATCACTCAAGTTCCAAGTGCCTGCCAAACCTTTACTTAAGTCATTAAAGTTTGTACCTAATTCTTGTTGGCAATATTGGTCAAAATCCCAAGTAGATTTAGCCTCATAATTTGCTAATTTTTTAGCAATGTCACCACCCGTACTCCAAAAAGCTGTTTCTCCTATTCTATATAACATAGCCGCAAGGTAGACTTCCTCTTGTACTTCCTCACTATATTTTGGCACCATCATCTTAGCCAACATGCCAGCATAAAATGAATTAGCCATAAGCTGTGTTAAGTGTTCATAAACATTAATATCAAGCGTGTTTGAAGCCAATAAACTGGAGACTAATTTAGAAGTTAAACAAATATTTTTAACTGTTTGAATGCCAAGTACTACGGTGGCACGAGAGACAGTAGTCACTTTATTGATACTAATATGCTGAATATTATTAGCGACTTTAAGTAAGCATGAGGACAGACCTTGATCATGCAAGATGGCTTCACTTAACTTAGGTAACGATGACTTATCATCGTTAGAAAATTTATCTAACATTTTAGCTGTTGAAGTAATAGCAGGTAATTCGCTATTAGCGATAAGATCAATCCATTGCTCTGTAGTTCGTAAGCCTTTATTACTCATGACAATTTCTCAATGATTATCTTTAGTAAAGTATAGCTCTCATATTGCACTCAACAAGCCGTTATGTCTAAATTTTTAGCAAAATAAAATAACTACATTATTATGCCGATTAACTGCTATAACACTTATTAGGTGATGTTTTAAGTCCGTATTTAACTGTTCTACACGTACTGAAATCCCGCACTTTGATTGGTAACGGGTATATAACTAAACAAAGAGAACTATCAACAAACATCATTAACAATTGACAGCGCTGTCATTTTTTAATAATGTAAGACGATATTTATCATACTGTAAAGTGTGTCGCTTAAAAAATATAAGCGTACCATGATGCTTTATTAATTTAATTTTCCTAAGGAAAAAACATGCAAGTTATTATTTTTGATGATGCACAGCAAGTTGCCGAAAGTGCAGCAGAATGGGTTGCAGAATTAATCAATAAAAAATCTAACCCTGTTTTAGGTTTGGCAACAGGCAGTACGCCTATTAGTCTTTATCAAGAATTGGTTAATAAGCACAAGGCTGGCGAACTTAGTTTCAGCAATACCACTAGCTTCAATTTAGACGAATACTTAGGTATTGATGAAAGAAATGAACAAAGCTACCGTCATTTCATGAATGTAAACTTGTTCAATCATGTTGATATTGATAAATCTAAGACTTTCGTACCTACTTGTAATCAAGGTGAAAACCCAAGAGAACAAGGTTTGGCGTACGAAGATAAAATATCTCAAGCTGGCGGTATCGACTTGCAGATTTTAGGTATTGGTGCCAATGGCCACATTGGTTTTAATGAGCCTACTTCAAGCTTAGCTTCTCGTACCCGCATCAAAACACTTACTCAGCAAACCCTTGACGATAATAGTCGTTTATTTGCTGCTGATGAATTTCAGCCAACATTAGCCATGACCATGGGCATTGCCACTATTCTAGATGCTAGATATGTACTACTAATGGCAACAGGTAAAAATAAAGCAAAAGCAGTAAAAGATATGGTTACCGGTGCATTATCAGCAGTATGCCCAGCATCATCTTTGCAGCTCCATGAGAATGCCATTATATTACTTGATAAAGAAGCGGCAAGTGAGTTGGAAGACCAAGAATATTACACTTGGGCTGATAAACAGAACGTTAAAATAAACCAAGAGTTTGGCCTTTACCATAATTACTAAAATTATGGCTAACAGTGTAGAAATGTTCATTTACACACATCTCAGGACTGACTGGTAGTTAAAAAAAGCACAAGTTAATGAATTAACTTGTGCTTTTTTTGTTTGCTTTGACTGGTCCGCCCTAAATATATAGCGATTTACCGGTAAACAGATTATCTAAGAAACAGTAATTATACCAAGTTGATTAAGTTCTTTCCCACTCAGCGAGAATTAAAAGGCTTAAAGGTAAGGCATTGATTGATGAGAATGGTTATTCCCTTCTCGAAATCAATAACGCTGCATATAAGCCTTTTAAACTCGCCCTTGGGAGCTCATTGATAAACTGATAACGTCACAAAATTAACTAAATATAGAATGACTATGTTTAATAAGTTTTGTTTGTTTTAAGCTCATCAATGTAGCTCTGAGTAGAGAAGAAATTTAATCAAATTGGTATTACTCTGCCATTGTCAGTAATTCAGGTAAAAAGTTCTCACTTTCTTTCGCCAATTCACATTGCTGCTCTAAGATATCTTGAAGAATTTCTTTCGTGGTTAACGGATTGGCTAACACAACTCTAAAGACAATCACTTTTTCACCTCCATATCGGCTCACTTCAATACGCGTACGAGAAACAAAAGAGCGGCCATCTTCACGTTGTCTCTTCTGAATAAATTTGGTCAGCTTACCGAGTAACAAATTCACCGAGGTATTGGCATTATCGTCATTTCGGACCAACAAAGCCTGTACTGACTTAGGTGCATAACGATACGTTAGCAAACAAAGCTCTGGACGAGTAATTAGCTCAAAGTCGTCATGCTGATTAATCAGTTGTGCAAAATATTCAGCTTTTTCTATTGCCTGATTAATTAACATTTCATAACCTGGTCGGCTAATGATATGCAAACTTGCATACACTAACATCGCCATACCCGAGCGTGAACCTTCTAGAGTATGACTACCTAAATCTTTTGAGCCTTTACGCAGAATATATTCCGCATGATGTTCAATGGCACTCACAGAAGCAGGGTCTTTAAAAATAACTAAACCTGCCCCCATAGGCACATACATCTGTTTATGAGCGTCAATGGTCACTGAGTCGGCTTGTTCGATGCCTTTAAGTAATGGACGGTATTTGTTTGATAACAATGTTGCCCCGCCCCAAGCGGCGTCCACATGAAAATGACACTGGTATTGCTGAGCAATTGCAGCCATTTTATCAAGGGGGTCAATATTCCCTGTCTCAGTGGTACCAGCAACGCCAACAATAGCGAGTACTTTAATATTTTGCTCACTAAGTTGCTGACACTTTGCCACTAGCTTTTGGCAATCTATCTTATTATATTCGTCAGTAGGAATAGCAATAACATTCTCTTGGCCTATACCAAGAATATCAGCAGATTTCTTCAGTGAATAATGACCACGGTCTGACACTAAAATCACTAAGTCTTGATAGCCATAATGTTTCATAGCCCGATGCAAACCTTCTCGCGCCACACCTCTAAAGTCACCATCGGCTTGTAGCAGCTTATTTCGTGCCACCCATAAAGCGGTAATATTTGCGACAGTACCACCAGAGCAAAAAGAGCCCAGTGAATGTTGAGCGCTATGCATCCAATTTTGATAAAAATCATCATTCTGCTGATAGACCAAATTATGCATCATGCCTAAAACTTGACGTTCTAGTGGTGTAAAAGCTTTTGAGGTCTCAACTTTAACTAAGTTTTGATTTAATCCCACCATCAACTTAGATAGCGGTAAAATAAATGAAGGTAACGCTGAGGTCATATGACCAATAAAACTGGGGCTTGAAGTATGTACTGATTGCGCGACTAATTTATCGAGCAAGTGATGCATATGATCAGATACAAATTCAGGCTGCTCTGGAATATGAGGATTAATAAAATCTTGCTCAATATCCGTTAAAGCATTTTTACTGGCAACAATATGGTTGTTCAAAAAACCAACCAAATTTTGCGACATTTCTTGCTCAAGACGCCCCAAAGTAGAATCAGGGGCTTCAGCAATGGTAAAAATTCGATGTAAAGACTCTTGCGTTGCATCTGCAATGCGCTTAGTTGCTCTCATAGTTATTCACTTTACTTTTAATCTATGTACTTGCTTGGTCACTTCCAGTATTTGAACATGGCAAGTTTTATAATTATTGGCAATCTCTAGCTATTTTTAGCTAACACGAAAGAACGCACTTTAATAAAAAACTCAGCAAAAGTCTCCTATTTTTAGTATTTTCATAACATTTGGGTATAATAGCGACAAACTAATTCACGTCAAATTAACATGGATATTGTTTACTACTTATGAACAAGACTATCAATAGAAACATCATGGCCACTTTCAACAAGATAATAACCATTTCACTCCTTACGTTATCAACGCAATCTTTTGCCGATGATATTTATATCGGCATGGATTATTTGTCGACTGATATTGAGTTGTCTAGTGAAAACGCCAAACCAAGTGCAATCGCGTTACGTGCCGGTATTAGCAATAATAATATGGCTTTTGAAGCACAGTACTTGAGAGGTGATAACGATGATATTTATCGCATGACATTCGATTTAGAGCAAAGCACTGCGCTTTATTTTGTTATGCAATCAGACATTCGAGATGGTTTTGGTATGGATGTCTCTGTCGGTTATGCCATGACCGATATGACAGTGTCTGGCCCAGAAGAAACCTATAACGGCGAAGATCATTATAATGGTTTTTCATGGGGCGTATCGATGCACCAACAAATCCCTTATTTTGAACAAGCTAGCATTAGATTGGGATATCAATCACTTTACAAAGACAGTGATATAGAAATAACGAATATTTCCCTTGGTTTCATCTATCACTTTTAAGAATAAGTTTTAAGACATACTTTTAAATTTTCACTTAAAAAATACTTTATATTGGCAACTCTTATGAATTTATTACCTAATCTATCGAAAATAACACTACTTAGCTTGGCGATAACAAGCATCTTTCTTACTGGCTGTGATTCTGATAATAACTCTGAGGAGTTAGCTAGAGCCGTTGAATTAGAAAAATTGCGTGCTAATGGCACCATTATAGAAGAATTTGAAATAACAAATGGGCAAATGCGTATAGAAGCAGGTGAAACCCATCAACTCATAGCAATAGGACTTGATAGCAAGGGAGAAACCAGAGACGTAACCGCCGAGTTAACCGCTTGGTCTTCAAGCGATGAAACAATTGCCACGGTTAATAGTAATGGATTAGTCACCGGTGTAAAAAATTCAGATATTGATCAAGGTAAAGTGATTATTACGGGTACAACAATCAATGATATTTTGGGTGAAGGAGAAGTGTCAATAAGTGATGTTGCCGTTAGCTCAATAGCCTTAAAACAAGCATCTCCTGAAACCGGCCATATTCATACCTGTATTGATGCCAGTATTAACGGCGATGTCCGTTATGAAGATGATTACCTATCACTTAATACAATAAAAGATATGACTTTTACACTTGATGATCAAACCACTGCAGTTATTGATAAAAAGGGTGTGTTATATACGTCAGCCGAGGGCATAGAAAATACCACGATTACCTCAACAATAGGTACAGTCGACGCACATTTGACTGTAACGGCTGATCCAAAAGATTTAGATACCATTGAAATTTTACTGGCAGATGAAATCCAAACAGTGATCAACTTAGATATAGGTGATCGAGTTAAGGTAAATGCTCAAGGCAAGTTGATTGAAACCGTATCAACAGAGACTTTTGATATCGACCCAAGTATCGATTGGCAACAGCAAGATACTGGCTTAACAGGTCTTACCAATACCGGCGTAAATAAGGGCACAATATTAGCACTTAAAGCTGGAGTTACAGAATTATTAGGTGTGTGTGGCGGTAAAGATGCTAAGGTGATTTTAGTGGTAGAAGGTGATGCTAAGCTAACAGAGACACAAATTAATGAAGGCGAAGATACCATTATACTCAAGCCCTTAGAGTCAACTGAGTTAACATTAACCGCAATTTATGATGCCTCACCTACTAATCTTAATGTTTCCGAATTTGCTAACTGGGAGATTATTGGTAAGGATATAGTCGAACTTGAATTAATATCAGCGGGTCTTAGCAGCGCACATTATAAAATAACCAGTACTTCAGTCAGTGAAGGCTCCATTGTATTATCGGTAATTTATGACGGTATTGTAAATACCGTCCAGATCAACATAGAAAAATAAATTAGCGTTAAGCTCAATAAGATTGACCAAATTATTTTGGGAGATAAGGGGTGCCACTGTGCATCCCTTATTTCATTAGAAAAACATAAAACTCAATGAACGATTCAAATGAGTTACCTGTACTTTACGTTATTACTAATAGACTCTTTATAGCACTTTTCATCGTCAGCCTTTAACTTATGCTTGATAACCTAAGCTCGCCAGCTTTTCTCGAATAGCTTGATAGCGCTGCTGCTCACATGAGCCAAAACCTGGTATTTGTCTGACTTTGTTTCGACCAAACAAAGGTACTGTCATACCAGCAAAAAAACGACAATAGCTCTCTAGCGATAATGGTTGGTTTATTTTTCCTGACAACCGCTCTGCTAAGTCGCTCATGCCCTGCTTTAAACTATCATCACTTGGCCACTGCACATTCACTTGAGAATGCTGTAAGTGTGCAACTTGTCCGCGACAAACACTGCAGTGGCCACATTGCGGTGCTGCCTTAGGATCATCAAAGCTCTTACCTTCGAAAGCACTACCTTCAAAGTAATGGTCATCAAAGTAACGTGATAAGTTAGCACTTAAACAACTATCTAACTGGAAGAAACGTACCAGTGAGGCGATACGCTTTATTTCTTTTTCTTCTTTATCAATAAAGTAATCAGAAAGTGACTGGCTTAACGTTGGATCGGCAAGCTCATTGAGGTTAACGTTAAAAACCTCAGTCATACCTTTCGTTTCAAGCACGATTAACTGTTGCTCTTCGAGGTATTCAAGTGCCGAAATAACTCGATTACGTTCAATGCTTTGATCTTGTAAAAGTGCATCGAAGTTTAAGCTACCCCAGACTTTTTTAAATTCTGTGGCATTAAAGATACGTTGTAGGAAATCCTTACGTTGCTCATTAAATCTATTGAGTATTTCATCTTTTGGTTCTAATAACTTAATCTTGAAATCAGCAAAATAGGCATAAAGCGGCTCAATAACACCACTTAGCTCTAACTGCACTAATAAGGTTTTTAACGGCAGTTGTTTGATATTAGCTGCATTAGATAGCTGCAAGATTTGTAATTCCCATTTACCTTGTGCTTGGTTTTCATATCCACCAGTAAAGCTGTTAGTAACAACTTCTTTTTTAATCGAATTAATGACTAGTTCAATACCTGCTAATTCAGGAGTATCACCATAGACAAAATTCTCCACGGTATTTAAGCCATCAAGGTTTGCTAAGGTAAAACAGTAAGAAGGCATGCCATCTCGCCCTGCCCTGCCTATTTCTTGGCTGTAATTTTCAATAGATTTTGGCAAGTCATGGTGAATAACAAAACGAATATCACTTTTATCTATGCCCATACCAAAGGCAATCGTAGCAACAATAACCTGAATTTTTCCAGCCATAAAATCTTGTTGAATTTGACTTCGGGTATCACTGTCAAAACCTGCATGATAAGCACAAGTATTTATGCCTTGCTGCTTAAGATATTGTGCAACTGTTTCTGCAGTGTGTTGCAGGGTAACATAAACAATACCTGCACCTTGTTGTTGATGAATAGTTTGCGCTAACAAGCCATTTTTTTTAGCTTCAACAACAGGCACCACACTTAAATCAAGGTTTGATCGATAAAAGCCGGTTTGTACAATATGATCGCGTTGAATATGAAACTTAGCGGCCATATCCATTTTTACTTTTCGGGTAGCGGTGGCAGTAAGTAACAACACTAAAGGAATATTTAGCGCTTGGCAGTAACTAGGTAACTTTAAATAATCAGGTCTAAAGTTATGTCCCCATTCAGAAATACAATGTGCTTCATCAACCACTAACATAGACACAGGCACCGATTGGATAAACTGTCTAAAACGCTCATTCTTAAAGCGCTCAACCGACACCATCAATATTTTTATTTCACCGCTGCGCACACCTGCCATCACAATTTGTGCTTCATCGCCTTTTAAGGTTGAGTCAATACTCGCCGCCTTAATACCTTTACTAGCAAGAAAAGCCAATTGATCTTTCATCAAGGCTAACAACGGCGATACCACTAAAGTGACGTGCGGTAATTGCAACGCTGTTAGTTGATAACAAAGTGACTTACCAGAGCCGGTAGGGAAAATTGATAAACTCGATTGACCATTAAGTAACTGGCTGATTGTTTGCTCTTGTCCAGAACGAAAACCATCAAAGCCAAAGGTTTGTTTGAGTGCGCGGTGTAATTGACTTGTCATTACTGTCCTATAGAGATAATTTTTATAAAAGTGTGCTTAAAAAGTACTTAAGTACCACAAAAAGTATGGTAGTTTTCATCACCATCACTAGGAGCATCTTGGTAATCAACTGTCTTAGCTAGTTGAGTATAAGGCTGCTTTAATACCGCCAAAAAATCATGTAAGGCTGACAAGTCGCCCTTTTCTTCATAAGAAGCTTGGCTTGAAGCTAATATCACTTCAACATGATGATTTCTTGGAATAACTAACGGGTTATTTTTACGCATTAATTGAAAAGCTGCGTCTTTATCTAACGATATGCGTTGCTGCCATTGTTCAAACCAACTACCTAAGCTTGCTTTCAGTTCATGATGATTTTCATTATTTTTAGCAGCATAGGTTAGCTTCACAAACGTTTGGGTATAATCTAACTTTTCAGCTTCAAGTAATTCAATCAAATCGGTAATAAGGTCATCATCATTGTCAATCAATGTTTCAATACCAATTTTATTGGCCATCATGACAAAATATCCTCGCATTAAGTTTTGATGAAACTTCGCTAATAATGGCTCAACTTTTTCAATGGCTTGCTCTTGGTCATCGCTAAGTAGGGGTAATAAGGTCTCAGCTAAACGTGTCATATTCCATTGCATTATGGTCATTTGCTCACCAAAAGCATAACGACCATTTCTATCAATAGAGCTAAAAACCGTATCTCTATGATAATCGTTCATCATGGCACAAGGGCCAAAATCAATAGTCTCACCTGAAATTGCCGTATTATCGGTATTCATCACACCATGAATAAAACCAACACGTAGCCAAGCTAGTACTAACGGAATTTGTTTTGCTAATACAGCGTCAAAAAATGATAATACTTGTGAACTGCTATCTTGCTCGCTAGCGTCTGGCTCTATACCAGCATCAATAATTGTCACCTCAGGAAAGTGTCGTTGGCAAGCAAAATCGACAAGTGTTTTTAGTGACTTATAGTCCTTTCTCGCCGCAAAATATTGAAAAGTACCAACACGGATATGGCTCGATGCAACCCGAGTGACCACAGCGCCAGCATAAGGTCGCTCTCGATATACAGCCTCCCCAGTTGCCACTACCGCCAAACAACGAGTTGTAGGCACACCTAAGGCGTACATAGCCTCACTCATTATAAATTCACGCAGTGCTGGGCCTAACGCACATCTGCCATCACCACTTCGAGAGAAGTGGCTAGTACCAGAGCCTTTTAACTGAATATCCTTTACTTGCCCTGTATCATTAACTATCTCACCAAGTAAATGAGCACGGCCATCACCCAATTGCGGATTAAAATGGCCAAATTGGTGACCTGAGTAGGCTTGTGAGAGTGGCTTACTACCATCAAAAAGTTGATTACCTGAAAAATACTGTGCCAGTAATTCAGCATCATTGTCTTTACTAAAAGGAATAGTTAACGTTTGTGCCAATGCTTCATTCCAGAGTAATAATACTGGCTCAGCTACAGGTGCAGGCATATTTTGCTGTGAAAAGTTTTCCCCTAGCGCAAGGTAACTATTAGAAAGATTTATAGGCATTTATTTCTCTTGGTAAAATTTGTCTTCGATACGTTGACAAAATTGTACTAGGTTTTGGTAACTTTTGGCTTTTTTAGTGAATACATTTTCAAAACCACCGTCAAAACGTACCGAAATAAACTCACATAAATGTGAATAGGCCACCGCATCGAACGATGTATGCTGTTCACCAAAGAAGAAGTCTTGATCTGCTAATAGCATTGATAATGATTGAAAGCTTTTATCTGCTATCGCAAGAATTTCCTCTGCTGAGTGGCGACCAACACCTTGACCATGGAGGTTTTTCTTTACTGTTTTACGAATGATATTGGGTAAAAACCAACGTAGTGGTGCAGATAATCTGCCAAAAAAAGCGTTTTTGCTATACGGCCAACTTTCATCAAGAATCCAACGGGAATAAACCAAATACCAATAGAGGCCTTCATCTAATGACTTAGTGATTAAATAAGTCTGTGCTTTCTGTTTTGAGGTTAACTCGGCATCTAATGTGACTTGGTATTGCTCTGTTAAATAACTCAGTATGGCTTCAGAGTCAGCAACGACTTTCCCGTCATCATCAATAAAAGGTAACTTACCCTTCGGTGCTACTCTTAAATATTTTGCGCCTTGCTTAACTTGGAATGAAAGATTAGCCATACGCATAAAAAGATCGACCTTAACAACAAATGGACTCGCGTCCATTACGTTAAAGCTCTTGCCAAAACCATAAAGTGTAATCATTAATCATCCTTGTTTGCGTATATTAAAGTGAAAATTCACATGAAAAAAAAGGCCAATAAACCTGTATGCTTACACAGTATCTATATTGGCCTTTTTTTACAAGTAAGAAACGCGTTAGCACTATTTAATTGTGCTTCACTTTAAAACTTATATCTGGGCAGCAACCACGGAAATTTCAACGAGTAATGCTTCACGTGCCATTTTAGCAGCAACACATGCACGTGCTGGCGCATGCCCTTCAGGTACCCAAGCATCCCAGACCGCATTCATCTCGGCGAAGTAGCTCATATCTTTAACGTAGATAGTCGCTGATAAGATGTGCTCTCTATCACTGCCTGCTTGCGTTAAAAGTAGATCAACTTTATCAAGCATGGTTTGAGTTTGCTCAGTGATATCTTTAGTAGCATCTGCCGCTACTTGACCACATAAATAAATAGTGCCGTTATGCTTAACAATGCGACTCATTCTTGGCTTTGTTTCTAATCTGGTAATAGTCATTATAATTCCTGCTCGTCCTAGTAGATATTTTATCGGCATTATTTTCATATTTTATTTCATCACTTATAGTCATAAGCTCAAAAATAAAACACTCAAACGCTTTGCTAAAATTCCAACTAGTTAGAGCTATTTCTTGTGCGTTAAAAAATAAAACCCCAATGTTTTGCAACAGTGAGGTTAAAATTTAATTATATATGCAGAGCTTTAATTGAAAGCGTAGGTAGAACATTCAAATTCAAGGCGGAAGCACGGAGCCTATGACTATAGGTGAGTACTTCCAACGCCGAAGTTGCTTGTTATAACAAGCTTACAAAAAAGCTACTCCCATTCGATAGTCGCAGGCGGCTTACCGCTGATATCGTAAACTACGCGGGAGATACCTTCAATTTCATTAATGATACGGTTAGAAACTAACCCTAAGAAATCGTACGGTAAGTGTGACCAACGCGCGGTCATGAAATCAATGGTTTCTACACAACGTAAAGATACAACCCAGTCATATTTACGTGCATCACCCATAACACCTACCGATTTCACTGGTAAAAATACGGTAAATGCTTGGCTAACTTTGGTGTATAAGTCATGCTTGTGAAGCTCTTCAATGAAAATAGCATCGGCGCGACGTAATAAGTCAGCATATTCTTTTTTCACTTCACCTAAAATTCGAACACCTAAACCAGGTCCAGGGAACGGGTGACGGTAAAGCATATCGTAAGGTAAACCTAGCTCTAGACCAATTTTACGTACTTCATCTTTAAATAATTCACGTAATGGCTCAACCAGACCTAACTTCATGTAATCAGGTAATCCACCAACGTTATGATGAGACTTGATTACATGTGCTTTACCTGTTGCAGAAGCTGCTGATTCAATTACGTCAGGGTAAATAGTACCTTGTGCTAACCATTTAGCATTTTCTAACTTGTTAGACTCTTCTTCAAAAACATCAATAAATACATTACCGATAATTTTACGTTTCGCTTCTGGCTCACTTTCACCAGCTAAACGATCAAGGAAACGATCTTCAGCATCAATCTTGATGATATTTAAACCAAAATGATCACCAAACATGTCCATCACTTGCTGACCTTCGTCTAGGCGAAGTAAACCATTATCAACAAATACACAGGTAAGCTTATCACCAATTGCACGTTGTAATAACATCGCCACAACCGATGAATCTACGCCGCCAGAAAGGCCAAGAATAACTTCGTCGTCACCGACTTGCTCTTTCATTTTAGCAACAGCATCATCAATGATTGACGCCGAAGTCCATAATTTTTCACATTTACAGATATCAACAACAAAGTTTTCTAAAATACGTAAACCTTGTTTAGTGTGAGTCACTTCTGGGTGGAACTGAACGCCGTAAAATTGCTTATCTTCGTTGGCCATTGCGCCAAAAGCACAACTTGGTGTTTGTGCAACAGTTACAAAGCCTTCAGGGATCGCTGAAACTTTATCGCCATGGCTCATCCAAACGTCAAGTAACGCATTACCGTTGTCACCAATGCTGTCTTCAACTTTGTTGAATAAAGCAGATTGAGCAATTAACTCAACCGCCGCATAACCAAACTCTTTATGATCTGAGCTTTCAACACCACCGCCAAGTTGCTCGGCCATAGTCTGCATGCCGTAACAGATACCTAATACAGGTACGCCAGCAGTATATACATATTCAGGAGCACGAGGAGAGTCAGATTCAGTAACTGACTCTGGACCACCAGCAAGGATAATACCTGTTGGGTTAAAGTCTTTAATTTGCTCTTCAGTTACGTCCCACGACCAAAGTTCACAGTAAACACCAATTTCACGTACGCGACGTGCAATCAGTTGAGTGTATTGTGAACCAAAATCTAATATTAGTATGCGGTGATCATGAATGTCTTTACTCATGTTGTTTTCCTACCTTTGGCGGCTCGTCATGAACAAACTTTATACTGCATTGTTTTCGTAATTAAACAAA
>Ga0209396_1003164_pt1 | contig 16789 bp, 12 predicted proteins | sample GOMGulsemesocosm_6_FD_184638 | JGI IMG/M metagenome (GOLD analysis project Ga0209396, IMG submission 184638) | Methane-oxidizing microbial communities from mesocosms in the Gulf of Mexico - GOM8C Gulf of Mexico (SPAdes) (version 2) | ecosystem: Environmental > Aquatic > Marine > Cold seeps...
GACACAAACACCCGCTTTGGCCGTCACTTTTCAATGTGAGTCTATACGACCCTTAAGTTTTAGTTATCAACTTAGCGAAGAAAATCATGTGATTATGAATGGAGAATTGGCAGGTTCAAAGGATATCGAACAAGCTAAATCAACTTTTTCTGTTGATAAACTTTCCACTGATTATACGTTTAAGTTAACTGAAATTAATGGTGCTGTAGGTTTTCAAGCGATTAAACCTAACTGTAAATTTATTGTTGAAACAGCCGGTAACGTAAGTGTTGAAACTGTCGAGAACATGGATGTAATAACACTTACTGAATTGACAAAACTCAATATTGCGATATGGGATACAACAACTCGGGCATTAGCAGAGAAAAATACGCGATTTTTTAAATATGAACTGAATAATTCCAAGTTTTGGCTAGCAACTATTGATGACATCCTTGTTACTAAAAGTCATGTAATCCAAGAGACATTAAATAGCGCAATAGAACAAATTAATACCGCTTGGGAAGCTTGTGGTAGTCGTTATTGTTATTACACACCAGCTAAAGAAATAGAGACATTGCAAAGCAGTAGTGAGCAAGCTGTTACCAATATTCAAGAGGTTCTTAACAATAAGCTTGAAGCGTATGATTTTGGTAATGAAGAGCTTACAACAGAAATAACGGCTTGGTTACAACTGCGAACACTAATTATTGAAAAATTAGCGCCTTTAGAAAACGATGATAATTAAATCTAGAATCATTACTTATTAAACAACAAATGCCCTTAAGAAAGGGCATTTTTTGTTGAAGAAAACTTTACTGTCTTCAAGGTAAGTTGTATTTATTAATAAATTTAGGATAATAATTTAACTTTTCTGAGCTTTGCAACAAAAAACCGCCACAGGTATATATTTGTTTGATCTGGCCTTGGTGATAATTTTTTAATTTACATGCAAACTCATCTTGCCTTGGTGTGCCCATACCACAAATAACATATTGCGCACCACTTGCAATAATTTCACCCATTGCAGCTTCATCATCTGAAAAGTAACCATTTTTAAACCCAACAACGTTTAAATCAGGAAACTCTTTCTTTAAAATATTTACAGCTTGATTTAACTCATGCTCCTTAGCACCAACAAAATAAATAGGTAGTTCAAATTTATTTGCTTGTTCTAAAAAGTGACGAGCGAATGAACCTAAATCAAAACTAATACGAGGTATTGTTTTACCAAACAAAGCACTAAATATTTTGGCTGAAGATATCGCATCCGTATATAAATAATCTAATTCAGATAATAATTTATCTTGCTTCCTTAACTCCAAGTATGAAAAAGGATTAACAAAGCTAATTGCTTTAGCATTTCCTACTTCAGTTTTCTGTATATCTTGCTCTAACATAGTGTAAATATTAGTGGCATTTTTCACTTTATCTAAAATTTCTAGCATACTCATAAAACCTTGCTGTTAATCGCTTTGGTAGTATTAATAATCCAAAAGCAATTAATCTATATATATCCCAATACAACCCTTTACTGTTTATTAGTAAATTGATTGCTTTTGTTCTTTCACCTGCAATTAAATTGTTTTTAATGCAGCTCATAATGCTTAAATGAATGAGTTTTTTTAAACTCGGAACTAAATATTCTGGCACTTCATTGTTCGCAAGTAACTTTTGAAAAGTTGCAACGTGGGGTGAAAGTAATAATTTATTATTTACATCTGAGGCACTATTAGTTGCATCTAAATCATAAACTACACTTGAATCTGCGTGATAAGCGAATTGAGTCATACATGATAAAGTGCCCCATACGGCTTGGTCTTCACCAATTTTAATATTAATAGGAAAGCCATTTATTTTTTCAAGTAACGCTCTACTTATACACACAGAAGAAGCAGTAACAGGTAAGTCAGCATTACAACATGCTGAAAAATAATTATTAATAAGACCAAACTCTTTTGGAACACGAGAATTTTTAGCTTTAATCAACTGATTGTTTTTAGCAAACTCATAACCCGTGCATAACACACCTGCATCTGGGTAGTGTTCATTTAATGTTATGATGTTACTAATAAAACCAGAATGCCAATAATCATCTGCATCTAAAAATGCGATAAATTCGGATTTAGCGAGTTCTATCCCTTTATTTCTTGCACTTGAAACGCCATTATTAGTTTGTTTATACAAAACAACTGAATCACCAAATTGCTTTTCAACTAAATCTGCGCCACCATCTGTTGAACCATCATCAACGATAATCACTTCTATAACAGGTTTACTTTGTGCCAAAACAGACTCTATCGCTCGCACGATAAAATCTATTTTATTAAAAAGAGGAATTACAACCGAAACGTTCATTCTTAATGAAATCCCATAAAACTTTGATTGAATAAAGCATCAACAGTTTCAGGTAGTAATTTGAACAAAGATAATAAAAACATATGAGGAATAATAGCCTTTTAAACTCTATAAAATCAGCGTAATTTCAGATAAAGATAAGCATAGAATTAAAAAATAGAATATATAATCAAAGTATTTACCTTTATTTCAATATTCAGATAAGCCTAACAACTTCAACATCAAAAAAATTTTAGCTATTCTAACCAATCAACATTAAAAATTCTAGTTATGAATTGCACCCCAGATAAACAAACAACATTTATTTTCCATGTACATTTTCATATACCTTGCTTTGCTTTCCGAAAACAGCACTAATTTTCCCTAATTGCCGAGACAAAAGTAACCTCGCTTTCATTTTTTTATGCGCAACTCTGAATTTAAAAATCATATATAACAAAGATAAAGCGATCGCCATCAGTGACTTCAATACTTCTAATATTATTTTAATTAGACCAGGTTTGTTTTTTAATAAAATTCGAATATTACCCGCACCAATTCTATAAGCTCTTTCAATAGCCCACTCTTTAGTTAACCTTGAAGCTCCAAATATTTCATGAGACTTGGCCTCTTTTGAATAAGCAAAAACCATTCCTTTGTTTTTTAGTCGAGTAAAATACTCATAATCACCTCCTCCAACTAAAGAGTAAAACGTATCAAAAAGTTCAGTCGGATTTTTAACTCGCAGACTTCGACTTAACAATACATTGGTAGTCCCAGATATAAATGGAACAATTCTTGACACTCCTTCATCCCGTTGATAATAAATATCTAGCTCTTTAAGCCAATCAGGAGGGGGGATTTCAAAATCAGGTATAACATTCCCCCCGACAATATCCGCATTAGTTTGGTAATGAGTATTTATAAGAGCAGAGATCCATTGAGGTTCAACCCATTCATCATCATCAACCATAGCAATAAAGTCTGCTTGTAAGTTATCAAAAGCTTCATTCATTAAAGCATTTCTAACTTGAGATATGCCTCTTTCAATAACAGAAATGCCTAACAAAACAAAAGGATAACCACTTAAATTCAACAGCTTAACGACATCAACACCAAAACCATTAACCCCATCATTATCTGCAACTAACACTACCAGTTCAAAATCAACAACTTGGTCAGCAATAGACTCTAATAATAAAGTCAAACCTTCTGGCCTTTTAAAAGTAGGAATACCGATTACTACTTTTATATTTTTCATAACTAAAAGCTCTCTAAAATAAACTTATTCAGAAAAAAAATGAGTATAAAACTGACTATTCTTGATTTTATTTTGTATTTTAATTGGCGATTTATAATTATCCTTAAATTCTCGATAAATATCGGCATACCATTTAGAGTCAGCCTGATTATCTAAAGATAGCTCAATGTCACAACCCACAAAATCACTTAATTCACCTACACAGTCTTTAATTTTATCTGTTCGCAAACACATCACTTCAATTTTATTTTTATTAATTATTGAACATCCGGCTTCTTTATTAAACTCTGTATCATATATATCAATTCCCGTCATAGGTTTAAACTCTTCATCAAACCACTTTAAAGGATATTGATGATCAAAATCTTGATTAAAAACATCTGACAATAAATCTAAATTTTGATTACGAGTAGCTAAAGCCATTTTCCGTGTATTTAAACAATTTGTATGAGCCAAAAAAAGGTAAGCATCAATATCATGAAAAAACATAGAGATATTACGCGCCATTGGATTGCGCACTAATGTGACTATTTTAGTGTTTTTTCTTCGTTTAAATACTTCACGTAATAACAGAGCAAGAATTTCCTGTTCAGCTCTATATATAACGTGCTTCAAACCAAATTTAGCCAACCCTTTTAACCTTACTGGGCAGGTATAGTTTCTATTATAAAAAGCATGAACATGAATCGCATTTTTTATAGAACTTTCTAAGGTAGTCGAACCTACTTTTCCCATTTGATAAATAAATATATTATTTTCATCTGCATATGAATCTAATAATTTTTTATGACGAATCAAACGCCCTTTAATAGCATTGAGTATTTTCATTAAAAACCTTTACTATTTATATGATATATCAATAAAAAACAGGGGCTTACACTCATTTACTAAAATCCTCTAGTAATTTCAATAATTGCTTATTTAACTTTTCAACATTTGCGATATCTTCGATTCTTTTTCTTGCTTCATTCGCTATTTTTCGACAATAAGAGGCATTTTCGTATAAAAATAAAATTTTATCTGCAATAGCACGTGAATCTCTTTCACAAACCAATACGCCATGATTTTCACTCTTAATTAATTCAGGGATCCCACTATGATATGTTGCAACAACAGGCGTACCCACCGCCATAGCTTCCATAATACTAACAGGTACACCTTCCATATCACCGTTAGATGCTGTCACACTCGGTTGTAAAAACACATCAGCTAACACCATGTGTTTTTTAACTTCGTCTGCATTTACAGGACCAAGAAATGATACTTTATGGGATAGCTTTAAGGTTTTAACTAAACTTAAAAGCTCTTGCTCCAACTCACCGTAACCAGCAATTTTAAAATTAACATTTAAATTATCTGGTAAATAAGTGAGGCTTTCAATTGCATACTTTAAACCTTTTTTTTCAGTAAAACGCGCTACAGTATACAAAATAAAAGGTTTTGATTTTTCAAGTTGATGTTCAACCTCTTTAAACTTAGACTTATATTCAAAATGAGCCAGATCAACCCCCATTCTATGTACTTTTATTTTTTCTGGATTTGCGCCTAATTCAATAAGCTTACTTCGCCATAACTCACTAATAGGGAGGAGTAGTTCAGAATCATCATAAAGCCTCTGGTAATCATTCAAACTTCCTACGATATGTTGTGTAACTGACATATCAACACCATGAAAAATTGTTGATATTTTCCCTGATATCACTTTCATTTTACGAAGTTTATTAACTAATACACCATTAGGGGCAAAGTGACAAACAACCCAATCAAACTCCAATATTTTGGTTTGGTTTGCAGCTATTGTACTAAGCATCAAATTTAAAGCTTGTGCTCCAAATGCAGGATTCAATCCCTTCAGTACTTTTATAGACATGGAAAGCTTAAATAGTGAACTCGCGACTTTCCCCACCCGATAAAATAGTTTTTTTATATTTCCAGCTTGTTCTTCCATTAAATAAATACATTGTTTTTCTAACTGGTACTGTAAAAAATCACCTTGTTCAAATAAGGAAATATCACCTTTATGTAGCGCAATAATTTGTACATCAGCGCCTAGATCAATTAAACCTGTAATTTGATTTAAAACAAACGTCTGAGATCTAACAGGAAAAAGATCTACAAAAATCGCAATTTTCATTTATTACACTCAAATTTGTAATTAAAGTTTGTAATATCATTCTGATAATATTTTTCAACAAATTCGAACGTATCATCATCATAATATTCACTATAATGTTTACGTTTGCTGTCATTAAGTTTAAAGAGATTCTTTATTTGAATAATCCAACTATTATTTTGTGTTTTATTCTTATGCCCCAATTTAATCACATCAATATTTAATTTTTTACAAATAAAATCAAAGTCACCTTGCAAAGACTCAAATCTACCAACAAAATCAACTAAGCACTTTCCATTGTTATCATATAAAAATGATGTTTGAGGGATAACGTGACGATAGTTATCACGGGCATTTTGGTAGTTATCATCTTTAGCTTCTGGGAACTGGTTCAAAACAAAATGACGAAAACCATTCTGGTATGCTTTATGTCCTAATAAATATCGGTAATTATATTCAGAAACAAGACGTTCCCATGGATTACGAACAAAAGAGAACTTTAAATATGAATTAAAAATTTCAGGCGTTACATATTGATATTTAACATATTCATCAGCCATTAAATGCGCTAATCTTGGAGGCCCTTTTAGAGGATTATCATTTGGCCTTAATAATAAAACAGCTCTTTGTTGCCACTCTAAGCCCATACGCTTTACAAATACATCTTCTATGCTTTGTCCTGCTACTTTAGGTATATGAATAAAAATACATTTATCCTGGTGTGAAATCATTTATATCTTCTACTTATTGCAATACACGGTTCAATACATATTTGACAGGCGAGCATCATAACAGTAAATCTTTAAACATAGGAATTAATAAACGGCTTTCATACTCACTTAAATGATAGTCATCATAATACAAAAAATCCCCTTGAAGAGCCCCATGACAAGCCTCCTTGTCGATTTTCCCCCTAGACTATTGCTATTTAAAACATTATCCTTGCCAATAATTCAGTTTATTTAAACTTGATTTTTAAAAAGTATATTTTCATTTTTTTATAATATGCAAGCATTTATAAACGCCCCCTAATTATTGAGGAAGTAATATGTGTGGAATTGCGGGAGTTATAAACCTTACCAATGATAAAGTGCAACAATCAAGTTTACATACCATGTCAGAACTCCTTTCCCACAGAGGCCCAGACGACTCTGGAATCTTTTTAGAGCAAAGCATTGGCTTAATTCATACTCGCTTGAGTATTCAAGATTTATCAAATGCGGCTCATCAACCGATGCAAGACAACTCAACAAAAAGCTGTATCGTATTTAATGGCGAAATATATAACTTTACAGCCTTAAAAGCTGACTTAATTAAAAAGGGCATCGAGTTTTCATCAACTGGTGATACTGAAGTATTACTTAAGTGCTGTTTGTATTACGGAGTGGCTCAAACCTTAACAAAGCTCAACGGTATGTTTAGTTTCGCCTTTTGGGATGGCATTACAAAAAAGCTCTGGTTAGCACGAGATAGGATGGGCATAAAGCCATTTTATTATTGTCAAATTGGTTCTCAAATTTTTTTCGCTTCAGAAATTAAAGCAATACTACCTTTTTTACCTGATATTAAAGTAAATAATCCTGCACTTTTAAATACTTTAAGTGGTAAAGCAACCTGGGAACCTAATACATTATTTGAAAATATAATCGCGTTAAACCCTGGTCATTATCTTGAGCTAACTAGCGGCCAATATCATGACTTAACGCCTATAGAGTATTTTTCGCCTCTCTCTTGTGTAGATGAATCCATCTATCAAGATTACAATAAATCTTCTATGACTGAAATCACTGAAGAATTCACTCGATTAATGAGCAATAGTGTCGATTTACACGCAGTATCTGACGCTCCTGTTGCAGCCTTATTAAGTGGAGGCTTAGACTCTTCGCTTATTTCTGTTTTAGCAAAAAAAACACGACCTAATTTAGCCCTATACCATGCAGATATAATAGGCCAACAAAGTGAAAAAGTGCACGCTGAAATCGTAGCACAACACCTTAACTTACCTTTTACAAGTCAAGCAGTCGACAAATACGCCTACGCAGAAAACCTAGTTAAAACAACTCTTTACCATGAGTTCCCATCTTCATATCATGCCAACGATGTGCCTTTTCAATTAATTGCACAACGCGCCAGTAAAGATGGCATAAAAGTATTATTAACGGGTGAAGGTGCCGATGAATTATTTCTTGGCTATAACAAGGCATCAAATGACATATTAAGTGACCGCATACAGGCTATTCTTAGCCAAGTACCAGGTTTAGCTAAAATAAACAATAAAATAGAAAGCTTAATTAAACCTAATTTTGAATCAACTGTATTAGCCAACTTAGCTACCCGAGGCCACGCCCATTTACTTCATGAAAAAGCCCAGCAAGCTTATAGTTTTATTGATGACCCAGTTGAAAAAAATGCATTAATACAAAGCCAAATTTATTTAAAAGCGCATCTAAACTCATTATTACAAAGAAATGATCGCATGGGCATGATGCATGGTTTAGAAAGTCGTATCCCATTTTTAGAAAACGAAGTTGTCAAATTCGCACTAAATTTACCCATAAAGTTCAAGCGTCCACATTCGCTATATGCACTACTAAAAACCCATAGGCAACGTACTAATAAACTTGTGGTGAGAAATGCAGCCCATGGTTTAATACCACAAAGCATTATAAATCGTAAAAAAGTCGGATTCCCTATTTCACCCACTGACTACCTCACTTTACAATCAAGCTTTTTTAACAATGGTTTCATACAGCAAAACTTATCTTTAGCAGCAAAAGATATGGCGTTAATATTTGCGAACTTACCCAATAACTTACGCTGGAAGTTTTTCTCAACTGAATTATTTGGCCGTATATTTTTTATGAACGAAAATCATGAAACATTAAAAGAACAAATTTGTAGTTATTTAAGATAGATAATAAGAGTAACCTATAGAAATGATTCAGTAACTACAAGCCCTTAATCCACTGAGTTAATAAAGCTCCATTCCATAAATAGAGTACAACTCTCTAAGTTAAAAAGCAGTCACCCCCGAAGTCTCTTATCGGGGGATCTCTGGCACCCAGGTAAAATCAAAAATAAGACCCTGTTACAAGATTTTTGTTCTCGGCAAAACCTAAATACCTATATCCTGCAGGCAAAGCTACTGACAAGCTTAATCCCAATCAAAGGTCTGATCTATTCCGTTAAATAAGTCTTGATTAGGTTGTTTATAATACTGTTTTAAATTTTGGTAAACCTCATCAGAAACAGCGCTTTTTTTATGTCCTGTATTAATAGGTTTTAAATTAGGGATTTCATATCCAGTATCAATATCTAAAAATGAATAAACACGCTTTAAGGTAGATTCTGAATGCTTAAAAAAATCATCACTATTAATTATTAATAATTGTTCTGGACTAAAGTACTTTAGATATTCTTGTATCTGCAGCCAATATAATCCCCTCGTTTGATATGAATATTTTCTAAAAGCGGGATCTTTATAATCTTTATTTTTAATTGCAGGTCTAAGCCTATCTCTTTCAAATGCAAAAGCATCTTTAATAGGTAAAGATTCGCCGCCATAATCTTTAACATGAAAATAATGAGATATAGCACGCTCTACTGGGTTACGTAATAATATAATTATTTTACTATTCGGTAATGATTTATGAATACGCTCGGCAACAAGTGGGTGATATAAGTAAAAAGGACTTGCATCCAAACAAACATCTTTTTCTTTTAAATTATAAGTAAATGGAAAATGCGCTTGATACCAAATTTCTCCTTTTTTATAGGTATCTAAATTTTCAATCAAGCTACCATCAAAATAATGTAGCTCTTTACCAAAAGAAGACTTAACCTGCGGATGTTGAATTAAGTAATGGTATAAACTAGAAGTTCCCGACTTTTGAGCACCTACAATAATGCAATTGGCCATGCCTCTATATTTAGCGGTTATATGTCTAAATGCCCATTCGGTACAAAAGAAAGGAAAAAACTTACCTTGTGCGCCTGCATTTAATCGCAACCAATCATATTCATTGCGTAATTTACTAAATATATTATTTTTATTTGGCACTTATTTATCACTTATTTATGTTGATACTGAATTTTAAACATATATATAACGAATTAACATAATTAGTGATAAAAACCCTGAGTGATTAGTGGTTACTGCCCGCTTTTGAATAAATTAATTTATTAACGTAATACAGAGCCACTAGGTTTTTAAGGGCCATTATCACACTGGTGATAATAGCAGCAGCCATCAAACCAAAGTCAGGAATAAATACTAGTAAGGCAATGATATTAATACTTGTTAAAATTAATGCATTTTTACGATGAAGCTTTTCATAACCTGACATAATTAACATAGATACCACAGAGCCTGTAGCTAAATTAAACCACTGACCAATCACAAGAACCTTTACGATTATTGCAGCCTCAATGTAGTTTTGACCAAAATACGTTAATACATATTCTATACCGATAAAAATAACCAAAACACCTATAGTTGCAATTACTATTAATCCTTTAGTGACACTTAATGCTAAGTGTTTAAATTCAATTAATTTTTGTTTTTGATATAACTTTGCATATTTAGCCGCTGTCATCGTATTCACGACTATTAATGGGTAACTCAACAATAGTGATAACTTAAGCGCTAAAGAAAAAATTGCCAACGCTTCAAGAGATACATAACGAGCTACGATTAAAGTACTTAGTTGCTGAGTAATTAATGCAGCTAAAGAAATCACAAATAGACGACGGCTTACAATAGAAATTTCACTAAGTTCTTTTTTTACTTCGCTCACAGCTTGCTGTTTATTAACTTTTAAATCAGAACCAAATTTTATAGTTACTAATATAAAGCTTACAATAGCTGCTAAAGTTGCTGAATAAGTAAAATAAGCTAAAGCTTGGGTTGCCGACCTAATAGGAAAAATAAATAATAAGAAAAGCACTATCGTAAAAGTAATCAAACCAGTTAGTACTAGTGAGCTAGTTGCATGCTGCCTACCTTTCAGTACACTGCTGTTTATTAATAAAATCGTTTGCAATATAGTTAAAATAGCAATTAAAGAAGCTATCTTTTCAGGTAGTATTTGATTAATGATTTCACTAGAAAATAAAGGTAAAAATAGATAAACCATTAAAGCGGCTAAACATGAACTAATAAATGAATAGAAGAGTATTGACCAATATAAGTTACCTGAGTGTTCCTTTTTGTTTTTTGCAATAAACCTTACGGTTACTTGCTCTAGGCCTTGTGTTGCAAGCACTGTTGAAAACAATAAAAAGCTCATTGCAAGAGAAAATAAACCAAATTGATTAGCTGGTAATTGCTTCGCTAATAAAAAATAAAATAGTAAAGATAAAACCGCTGTTAACAGTTTTAAACCTAATAAAAAACTACTCTTACTTAAAAATTTAATGAAAGAAACTTGCATTAATTAACTACTCTTAAAGCCAATTATTTAAACCATTTAGATAATATATTTTTGCCTAACAATTCATCTAAACCTTCTAGTTCTTTATAAAAATAATCATCTAAAAACTGCTTTGTATTCGAATTTATTCTTTCTGTTTTTTTTAAAACCAAAGGATTAATCAAACGATAGGAAAAATCAAAAGCTCTAGTTATTAAGCTCCTTTTAACATTTAGCTTAGAGCCAACATTTAAAAAGTGATTTAAATATTGGGCATTTCCTTTACTTCTAAATAACCGAGTTTTAAACAAGTGTAATGATACAAACCTAGGAATACGTGCTTTATTTTCATGTAAACTTAGCGCTTCTTTCGGCAATTTATTAAAATCTAAATCTAAAAATTCACAAACCTCTTTCAGTACACTTTCTTTATTAGATATAAAGTCTTCAAATAAAATCACTTTAATTTGCTCTTTAGGTATGTGATTAAAAACTGCTTTTAATTGTCTTAAATAACCACTGCGATCTAACAAGTTATGGGGAAAATACTTTAAGGTATCTTCAAAACTAAACATCGCTCTACCAGCTTTTACCATATGCCAATAATGAGAATATACTCTCGCCGTAGGTTGGCGTAACATAATAAGCAATTTTATTTTTTTACTTTGTAAAGCTATACGCTGTGCTGCAGACTCTGATGCTAAATAAGTAGTAGAGTCTTCACCTTTTAATTGTTTTTTTGTAGCAGATGCAAACTTAGTTGAATACCATTGCCAATATTGATTTGGTGATTTAATCAAATCATGCGAATGCCATTCACCTTCCTCAAACACATTAAAATCAGGATGCTGAACAAGGCTATCCATATCAAAAAAGTGCAGTTCTTCATCTGGTATAAATACATCTGGATGTTGCCCTAACATAGCATGCAAAGTGGTAGTGCCCGATTTCATAGCACCACTTATAATAAAATCAGGTAAGGTAATATTGTGAGGCGCACGCCATGTCATTGGAATTTATCCTAAGAATTTAAAACTTCCTGAGTTTATCATGTAAAACGATTATTTAGCTATTTACAGTTATACCTCTAGCAATCAATTTTATTAATAAGTATTCACTTACAATTTAAATATTTGATTTAAATGTAAAACCATGTACCTTTATTGCAATTTCTATAATATGATAAGGATTATTAATATGTTTATAAAAAGTAAAATAGGACTTTTGCTACTTTTAAGCTTAGGTTTATCATTTCAATCTAGCTTTGCAGCCGAAAAAATACTTTGGTATTTACCAAACGCTAATGACGATTCTTCTGTCGACTCATTTATCCGCATAATAAATAATGAAAATACATCTGCTTTAGTTACAGTATCTGGTTCAACAGAAAATGGCGATGCAGGCCAAAGCGACATTACTTTTACGATTCAGCCTAACGAAACTAAAAGTCTCAGAGTAATCGAATTACAAAATGGGAGTGTTACTAAGGGGTTAACTGGCCAATTTGGCGATGGTAATGGACCATGGAAATTTACGATAAATAGTCCCCTAAATTTTGACCTATATGCATATATACGTTCTTCAAAAGGATACATCACTAAATTAAACGATACGATCACTAAGAAAGGTAATCAGTTTCACATACCAATATTTAACCCTGGTTCAAACTTAACTAAGGTTAGTTACCTTCGTATCTCTAATAATGAAGCAAACGCAAGTCAAATCCAAATTACAGGTACAGATGAAGATGGTCAAACTAAGGGCCCTATCAGTGCGTCTATCGCTGCAAACAGTACCTTAGTAATCACCTCTCAAGATCTTGAAGCAGGTAACGATACAAAAGGCTTAAGTGGGGGATTAGGAAATGGCACTGGAAAATGGCAATTAAAAGTCACTTCAGATGATGCGATTACACTTGTTAATTTGCTTTCAGGTCCTGATGGCTTTATGACTAACATGTCGGCAGAAGCAACTTCTATGGCTGATTTTAAAATTAGCTCAACAGCTTATGAAAATGGCTCTGTAATTCCCAAAACTCATGCATGTACCACTAAAGGCGGGAATAACCTTTCACCGCAACTACAATGGATTAATGCACCAGCAGCAACAAATAGCTTTGCAGTTATTATGGACGACGAAATATCACCTTGTGGCACAGGTGATAGTGCATGCTCACATTGGAATGTCGTTAATATCCCCTTAGCAAAAACAGAATTTTCACAAGGTGAAAGTTTAAGTGCATCTATGTTAGAAAACGCCGATAAATACTATGGTCCTTGCCCGCCAAGCAATCATTCATATAACATTACGGTTTATGCATTAGATTCAGACATGCCAATATTAGACGCTAATGACTTAGGTGAGTACGGATTAACCCGCAGTAAATTTAGCACTAATTACAGTCAATATATATTGGCAAAAGACACACTTAATGGCCAGTATAAATAATTGCCATAAACAAAAACCCTACAACTTGTCATTTCCGAGTTTAAGAGTTTAATAGTTTAATACCGAGATTTACAACAGTTAAGCCAAAACCTATCCTACAATATTATATTTATTTTGTGGATTGAGTTTTAGCTTAACTTGTTTAAATATTTAATCTTACAGGTGCTCAAGATTTGTTAATTAATACTTCTACTTAACCCAACCAAACAGCACTTCGCGCATATATTTTATTTTCGGATATGTATCGTATAGCTTATTAGATCCCTCACCATTAAAAGGAATATCCAATAAATCAGGCGCATTCGCTTTTATAATTTCACGAATTAATCTATGCGGTGGTAATCTATCTTTAATATCAGCAGCTAACGACAGCGCCATAAAAGCCCTATTATTCATTGGTGGCACTTGCTCTATAACCCCTTCTCTATAAGTTAACCCACAAGAACCCCATACACCTAATCGATGCTCCCAGTAAACCATATCGAGCACATTAAAGGATAAATTTACAGGGAGTTCTTTCAACCAATAATCAAAACCTTGCGCTGCGATAGGGTTATTTTTAAAGCCTGTATATTTAGCTAATAACTTGCCTGTAGGTTTACGCATTTTTTTACCATAAGGATAATAATTACAACGTGCTATTTCTGACACTGAACCTGGTAAATGAGTACCTGCATCAATAGCGAGTGCAAAAGCAAAAATATTACGCCTTGATCGGTCGTAATACATTCCGCCTACATTTTCATTTAAAACTGTTATTATTTTCTCTTCTGTTTTCATGCCTAATTTTTTTTGAGTAAATTGATGATCTAACTGATAGGTTTGTGCAATTTTTGTAGCTGTATCAATTTCATATTGGGGTGTAAAATCTGAAACAGTGGTGAAAAAATTAATATTATCTTTTTTAGCTAACGCACAAGAAAATAACATTCTAGAATCATAACCACCAGTGAGTGATAAGGTGCATTTGTTACGTAAAGTAAGTGCTTTTACTGTGCCTTTTAATAGTTCATTCATTTGACTAACGATAAAGCTTAATTCTGCTTGCGGTCTCTTTTTGTTATTTTCTTTTGGCCAAAATCGATTACTTGTTAGCGATGTTAACTCTAAATAATGATTAGGTATTAATTGTTTAACATTATCATAAGGCACAACATTGATTGGCCAACTGCTCGAATTTTTAAATTGCTCAAACTCGCCAAACAAAACAGTATTCTTACATGTGACACCTAAATATGCCAATAAAGCAGGTTGCGAAGCAATAATAGGTCTATGCTTGGTATTTACACGTGAATTAGTACTATAAAATACAGGTTTTAATCCCGCGGCATCATGATAAATACGAATTTCATCAGCTATCATTGCAATTAATACAAAACGCCCGCCTGAGTCATACAAATTACTTTCTAAAGCATCAAAACCGACTTTATTATCACTTTCATCGATAATAGCTTTAGCAATCTTATATACGATATCATTCAGAATCTGTTCATTGTTTTGCTCAGGCTGATAAGGGTTAATTATTGAACCTAAACAAATAAGCCTTACGACTCCCTTAAACCTGTCAGTAATATTTAGTTTTGGGTGGCAGTGTAATGTCGCATTGTTTAACAATCGAGTTACTTGCCAACCATTAAATAAAGGCGGCATTAAGTTTTGGTTGGTTGCTGATGTAAAATTTGAGTCGCAAATAAAGAATTGTTTAACAAATTTATAATCTGCTAGGTTCATATATACAAGTAACGCCTAAATTTGTAGTTGTGATTATATGTAAGACTGGATTGTAAGCTACAACTCTTCATCAGAAAGCATTATTGTATCACCAAAAATAACCACCAAACAATCACAATTAACTAGGCCCCATACAGATGAATCTGAATGAACCTAATCTTTTAAATGGCAGTAAGTTCGTATATTCAATATCTTAATGTTTATACTTCTTCATCTTATTACCATAAAAAAAGCGAGCATAAGCTCGCTTTTAAACTTTTAAATATAAAAAATTATATTAGAAAGTTACATTTTTATCCGTACCTAACTGACCGTAAGTACCGATAGTTACACGGCTTTCAGAAAGTGTAGTTGGGTGCTTAACTTTGAAACCAGCAAATGCAGAGATGCTAGTTTTTGGAGCATTGATAGTTACTTCAATTGCAACTTTACCACTAGTAGCAGCAGTTCTTGTTAGCACGTCAGCTTTAATTGCATCAGTAACCATGTTATCAAGGTTAGTTAGACCAGGAGAGATTTGCTGTCCATTCATAGCAAGTGTAGTCCAAGTAGTCTCACCTTCAAGTAGGTATCTAACTAAAATTTCACCAGCTAAAGTACCAGTGTGTTGTACATTTAGAATTGGGAAAGTATTAGCACCGAAAGGCATGTATGGCACTGTAAATGTAGAGCCATTTAATGTCCATGCACCGGCAGCATCATCAGTTTTAACAACTTTAGTTTTTGCACCAGCAACATCAGTGTACGCAATAGTTGTATCAACTGTGAAAGTTTGAGTTGGTAAAACTGGAGCTGTAGAAACACCGTTACCTAAAACAGTGAAAGTAGCTGTATGCGCTTCAACATTATTACCACCACCATCTGTAGCTGTAACTGTAATTTCAGTAGCTGCAGAATTGATTACGCTAGTAAATGTATCATCAGTAGCACCCGCCATACCAAATGCAGCAGCTAGTTCAGCAGCATCGATACCTGCAGTACCATCAGATTCCATCCAATCAAACTTACCTTTGATTACATGAGTTGCACCAGTATAATTCGCGTCATTAACTGCAGCTACGGCTTCTGTAGGAGTTAATACGATAGTATCTGTAAGTGGACCTACAGTAAACTGCTTACGAGCATTGTTTACATCAATAATACCATCAGCTGCAGTAGTTGTTGTACTTGCGAATTGCGCAGTTACCGTTACCGCTGTATCAGTGTTTCCACCAGCTACAGTTTCTTGGTCAATATTTAAGTTAGTAGATGTTTTAGCTGAATAAGTAACATCAATATCACCAGTTGCATCAGTAACAGTTGATGTAGTAAGCGTCATACCAGCAAGAGTGAAAACACCATCAGCATAAGCACCGCCTAAACCATCAGTGTAAGTTACGCCATCAGTGCCGCCATCAGTTTGCGCTGTGATACGGAAAGTTACTGAACTTGTAGTTGTAGATAACAAACCAAAAGTAACAGCATCATCTGCAGCATCACCAGCACCAGCGGCTGCACCATCACTACCTA
>Ga0209396_1003167_pt1 | contig 16786 bp, 12 predicted proteins | sample GOMGulsemesocosm_6_FD_184638 | JGI IMG/M metagenome (GOLD analysis project Ga0209396, IMG submission 184638) | Methane-oxidizing microbial communities from mesocosms in the Gulf of Mexico - GOM8C Gulf of Mexico (SPAdes) (version 2) | ecosystem: Environmental > Aquatic > Marine > Cold seeps...
GTGACTCATCTTAGAACGTATTTTTACTGTAAATTTTTCTCTTAGCTTAGCTGCTTGATTAAGCTGAAGCTTTAGTTGTTTGATGCTCTGCTGATGTTTATTTATTTGCACACTAAATGAATCATTTCTCGATGAGATTTTATTTAATTTCTGCTGCTGATGAGTCACATCCGCAATGGCATTATCAATTATTTGTAATTGCTTTTTATGCGACCATGTTCGCTGTGGATTTTTTTGCGCTAATTGCCACGATAATACCCCCTTCACCCGAGCTAAACGTTGTTGATAGTCATCAGTATTTTTTTGTCCCTCAATCTCCTTCAAAAGTGAATGGCTGTGTTTGATACGTTCAAGCCATTCCCTTTCTTCTTCATGAGCAAAAACAGTATGATCATTGTTCTGTGTTTGTTGGTTAATTATTAAGGCTAAACGGTCACGTTCAGTGCTTAATTGCTCAAACAAAGCGGGGTAATTACGTGCTACATTTGTCGATACAACGTTTTCTTTTCTTAGCTGATTTAACGCTATTATTTCAGCTAACCATCTCGTTTTATCGAGTAGTCGTTTCACTTGTTCGGTTTGCTCATCTATCGAAGTTAATCCTTGGTACAAATTAGCGAGTTCGGCATCATATAACGCTTGTTGAAGCCAAACTGATTTAGTTTGAAAGCCTTTAGCTGCTATTGAACTTCGTGTCGACACAGCCTTTACTGGCAATGTTTTTAATGACCGAGCTTTTAACGGTCGAAACTCAAGTAAATCCCTTTGCCCGGCAAAGGCTTTGGCAAAGTCAGTAAGACCTTGCTGACGTTGTAAAAAGAAGTCTTCTACTTTCTGGTAGGCACTCACACCTTGAGCAAGTGAACGTTGATTACTAACTTGCTCTGCCATTAATTCTGCAGATTGCCAACCCAAAGCTGAATGCGGGTAATTCTTGTAGAGCAAGGTCAATAAATTAAAAGCAATATCATATTGTCCAACCTCTTGACTTGCAAAAGCAAATAAAAATAAAGCTGACTCGCTATAAGGACTGTGCTGTGGAAAAGACTCTAATTCCTTAAAAGCTAATTGGTAACGTTGTTGACTGATATAAATTTGCGCCAGCAGTAGCTGTGCATAATCTTGAATTGCCTGACCTTGTGATATTTGCATCTTTTGCTCATCACTTTGAGAAGCAAAACTCACTTCATTCAAGAATAAGGTTTTCCAAAAGTCAGGAGACTTTTCCTGCCAGCGTGTCAACTTGATGCTGGTTAACAAGCTTATCGCATGTTCATAGCTTGCTTGCCCGCTGATTGACTGACCATCACTTAATTGCTCAGCTTTTGATTGCTCGCCTCTTGATTGTTCAGCTCTCGATTGCTCGATCAGCCGTAACGCATCATTAAGTAAAATATAGGGGGAGCCTGCACTTTCATTATTATCAGACTCTATCGGCAATAATTTAACATCATTAGGCCAGTATGCCAGCTGACTAAGCACGTGGTATTGTGGGTAATAAGTTTCAGAGACGAACTTGATTCTTGCCAAGGTATCTCTTGCTTGGTTTATGTCACCTTGCGCAAGGTATTGGTCGGTTAATGACAATAAAGAGATCAGCAATAGTTCATTCGCTTTAGCTGATTTCTTATCACTGCTTTTATTATTTTTCTCCGCAATGAGTAACTCATCAAAGTTAACTAACGTTTGTTTCGCTTGCTGCAATAGTCCTTCTGAAAGCTGTAGCCCTGCTTCAAATAAAGACGTTCGACTATCTAAGTGCTGCAATTTCGCTTTGCTTTGCTCAACTTGAAATAACGCTTGGCCGTGTTCATCTTGAAAATAATGATAAAGGGCTTGTCGGTAGTACTTATCTTGAAGATCGGTTTTATTGATGGCCTTACTACCATTTAGTTCAGCCCTTGCTTCTCCAGCGGCGCTAATTTCATCATTACTGTAATTGCCATTGTCTTGGGCATAAACACTCATCCCTTGGCAGGATAAAATCAGCAGTAACAATTTAATTTTTATGGACAACTTCCCTTTAAGGCACATGATAAATTATAAAACCCATTCATCTATAACAACTTGGCTTCTATTATTCAGCGTATTATCAACAACCTTAAGCTCTATCATCAAAGAGTCGTCCTCTTTTTCAAATTCATATTCAGCGGCTCTTTTTACCATGCGTCCTTCTTGGTCCACACCTGTAAAGATTGCCGTCAATTGATACGGCCCCATTTTAAGGTTACCTAAATATAGCTTTTGAATACCGCCTTGCTCTAATGCGTCACGTTGTCGCTCGGTATATAAAAAACCGGCCACATCTTGATCGTTTATTTTCACTTCTACGCTATCAATGGCAAAAAATCGCCCTGTATCAACTGAAACAAAAAGTGCTATTTGTGTACTGGCAGGAAACAGTAAATCTTCTTCCAAGATAAAGAGTTCTCGATTGAGCTGCAATACTTGTGATTTCAAGTCCTCGAGTTGCTGTGTCAATTCACTGCTAGATTCAACCGCATTATTTTCTTCAGCGGAAGCGCTGGCTATTAATGCAAAAGCAAACAACATAGTGCTGACTAATTTATATACATTACATAATTTCATATACATTCAATACCTAATTTCTAACACCTAGTTGTTCATCCAGGATAAATTTTAACGTCTATTTAAAAATACAGACTATAGAAAAGCCTAATCACATTCGCTGAAAAACCATACAAGGGTTCAGAGCCAACCACAGTGCCCGCCGTGGGATCTCTGAAATTTTTATAATCGAACTTGATGTAATCCCACTGCAACGAGACTTCGGATTTTAAATCACCATAAACGTACTTAGGTGGCACTAAATAAGTGAAGCCTAAACCTAAGGTGAGATCATCAAACTCACTTAGCTCCTTATCTCGAGCTAAATAGTTTTGGGCGTTGTTATAAGGAAATAAATCACTATAAAAACTGGCTTGTGTCTGCTGGTACTGCCTTACTTTCAATTCTAATTCAAAGACACCCGCAATAGGGTGTCGATAGGAGATCTCAATATCACTTGCATCAATTTCCCAACTATCACTAAAATAACGGTAATGAATGAAGAGTGCTGCTCTATAAGGAAGAAAGTAACTTGCAGATATTTTAGTAGCAAAGGAGTTTCGGGTACTAGGGTAAACTTCACTTTGATAACCAACACCTGAAGGTTGGCTGTTGTCAATATAGCGCACACTACGATAGGGATTATTTAAATAACCTTCATCAGTAACTGCCTCAAAGTTTAAGTTCATGGATAGGTTGCGTGTTAGTATCTGGCTAATACCTGCCCTTATACGATATTGTCGACTTTGCTCAGCAAAAAATTCATCACCATTTCGTTTGACTTCATTATCACTATAAGCCAAACCTAGGCTTAAATTAGTTAGGTCACCAAAAGTATCTTGTGAGATATTGACGTTTACTGACTTGGCCAAATAGTCATTTTCTTTACTCTGCCTAACACTGAAATCCATTAAGGTTTTTTCATGTAAATACTCAAGGCCTAGCTGCGCTTCCTTTCGCTTTTCAGTGTAAGGACTTGCCGTACTCATTACATCGACGGAGGCAGAAGAGATACTGTCAACATAGTAATAAGCAGACACAGCAAGTGTTTCGCTAGTTTTTTTGCGTAATAAAATAGCAGGACCATCAATACTCATGCCCCCACCTTTGTAGCTATGGTAAAGCACATCAACACGATCGTCTTGCAAAACCGCAGCTTCTACATTTTTACTTGCAGTGCTAATTAGTAATAAACAGGTAAGAAAACAAAGTGATAAATACCAACGCATATTAATTACAACCACAACCACCACCGCCTGTGCCCTCAGATCCCCTTGAGGATTCTCGAGCTTCATATACATGAGCAATATGCATATTGGCGATAGGGTGACGATTATTACTCATAATAGGATCGGCTAGGTTTTGACGCTCATAGGGTTTCACCCAGGGTTCAATCGCTAAGCTTGAGCAAGCAGACAGGTTTAATAAAGACAAACAACCAACAGCTCCGATCAATAGCTTCTTTTTATCAATAATCACAACTTATTCTCTTATAAGCTTTTTAATAGCTTTAGCATATTTTTTTTCATAGCCGGGTTTGTAACCTTTAAAAGCATATCTCACTACACCATCTCTATCGATAATAACGGTCGTTGGCATTGCTTCCACTTGGTATTTTTCCGAAATGGTATTGGTATCATCAAAAAGAATAGGAAATTTTAAATCAAGATCAGCAAGAAAATCACGTCCTGCTTGGTTTTCTTGTTCCACATTCACCCCCCAAACAGAAACACCTAAATCTTGATATTTGGCATAAAACTTTTGCAAAACAGGCATTTCTTTTCGACAAGGTCCACACCATGAAGCCCAGAAGTTAATAACAATAATGTTACCGCGTTGCTCTGTTAAATTAAGATTTTTACCTGCCATACTTTTTAAGGTGAAATCAGGCGCTACTTGACCAAGGGCTAATGCATTGGCTGTTTGGCTGAAAAGCATAACACTCAGCAGTAGGCTGCATAGTGTAATAGTTCTCACACCAACTGTGCTTAACGTCACAGAAAAAAGCGTTTTTATCTTAAATTTCGATGTCATTCAGTTCATCCTTAAAAAATTAATTAATGTCACTGGTACTTGTACAGGTATTAGCGCTGACTAAAAGTAATAAGCAAAGCCGGTAGTAAAGTTCAAATTATGGCTGGTTTTGTTTTCACCGGTGATATTAGTATCAAAAATATAATCACTCATACCTATATCCCATGTTAGCCAATCAGTTAAAAACACCCGATAATTAGCGCTGAGATTCACAGTGAAATTTTCATCACCAGCAAATTCTGTAGTACCGCCACCTAGTTCAATAGAGAACACACTATTCAGCGCAAAGTCCCGACCAAGAAAAACTTCCCCTGGCATTAAGTTATAACCGATGTTTAAACCGTAATAACTCAGTTCTCTTTCTTCATCTGTTAACAATGGTGGTACGTTAACCAACCTTTCAAAGCTTGTTTCCCCGCCTTCAGACTTGGCATAACGGGCTTTAGCATAGAAGAATTCTGTAATATGATAAGCGAAGTGAATACTTACCCACGGGTTAGTTTCAAAGTCTTCGATTGACATAATGCCGAACTGGACCCCCAACTCAAAATTCTCGTTATCTAAGACATCTTCAAGCACGGTTCGTCTATCAACATCGACATCTACTTTGCCGGTGCCATCTGATCCACTAGCAAATTTCATATCATTAAATTCAGCGAGTTGCTCCGCCTTTGCCTGACTAAGCAAGCTAAAACTTAATACTGTACTTAATAATACGGTTAAAAAAATACGCTGAAACCTATTTTCCATACTTGAATCTCTTCATTGTCATCTCGTTCTGTTAGTACTAATGAATACTTATATTCTGCTCGTAATAAAAAGTTACGGGCTAGATGATATTTTAAACCAAAAGTAGCACTCATTAAGGTATCTTGTCGTCTTTCGCTATCAACCAGCACGCTGTGAGGTTTGGTTTTAATAATTCCTCCACCAATACCGACATATGGGGAAACTAATAACTCAGGAAAAGGTTGGCTAATAAATGTCGCTTCAATAAGATCACTATCTGAAATAGTACCTAACGCCTTACCTAGAGATAGTTCGCCACTAAAAACTGACGTAAACAAATAGGCAATATTTGCATTATAAAATTGAGCGCCCTCGAAATTTCCATACATGACGCCCGCTTCATAATCACGTGCTTGAAAATCATTCCAGCTAATTTCTGCGGTTGTTACTTTTTCACCCTGATGGTTTGTTAAACCTAAAAGTTCATCTTGATGAAGCCAACCAGTATTACCTCGTTTATCAGTAACCTTAAGCCAACTTGTTCGTTTTACCTGAACTGTTATTAATTCATTTTTTTCAATGACATGTAATACAGGGTAACCCATTCCAGGTCCTGAATGCAGCTCAACATAAGCAACATCTATTTTTAACGCATTTGTTCCACTCTCTTTTGCCTGTAACTGGCCACAATAAAAACAGCACAGCATGAAAAACACATACCCTTGGGCCTGAGAGACGAAATAACTTTTCTTTTTCATTAAAAATAGTAGCTTCATTTATTTGTATTAATCTTGGCTATAAAAGGGAGTATTGTAATATTGAGCCCCTATGTCTAGCCATTCACTAAGTAGTCGTAATTCATGTTTAGATAACATATCTTTGTGCCTGGCCTCATTAAATAACTGAAAAAACTGACTACTTTGCAGAGCGCCATTAGTCGATAAAATAGCAGGAACATTAATATTCATCATCACTGGAATAGGGTTTCCTTGTGCATCAAGTATTAATTCGCCTTCTACATTGACTTCAAATACAATATTGCCGTTATCATCAAGTACTTCAACTAACTTATCAACCACTATGCCTTCAATCACTTCTTGCTCTGAATCATTAAACAATAATTCACGGTAAGCAGTTAAGTGCTCGACTTCATCGATAGAAACACTATCACTAAGATCGAGTTGCCCGGCAGGTACTTGCGCTAAGTTATCGCTATCGACAGGGCTATGGCAGCTTGAGCAGGTATTATCCTGGAGTAACTCTGCAGTTTCTTCATCAAAAACTTGACGACTGAGTTGCCATATTGGCTGTATGTGTTCTACATAATTAATTTGAATCCGACAATAGGCATTCCAATTATCGAAACAAGCACTTCCCGCAGGAGTAGCAGTCTCTAATTCTTGGTAGCTATAATTAATTTCAGGGTTTGTCGCTGAGAGCTCTGTATTAGTCCATTTATCAATATAATGAATATCAGCTGAAAGCTGGGCTAGACCATTCGTCATTTCATCCGCTTCAGCCATAGTTTGAGCGAGCAATGGGATAATAATTGGTGAGGTGTTTTCAAAAGGAGTACCACCTATTGTAGCCCCCTCATTAATGCTTACCGCTTGAGCTTCAGCTCGGCCATGGGGTAATTCACTTTGCTGCGTATGACAGCCATGACATTCTAATGTTTCGCCCGCTTTAACGCTGAGCCATTGTCTATGCCTGCCACCGATTCGTCGACCATCGACATCTAAAATACTTATTGCTAGAGGCACATTGGCTGGGAGTTTTACTTTAACACTGCCATCAGGTTGGATCGGTGTATAACCGACAATCTCTCGCATCAGTTGATTTCGGCTTCTACCAAAATCAGTATTATTCAGTTGCCTCACTTCTCTAGGTGGTAAAGGTACACCACGGACAACCCTCAAAAAACGTGCAGGTAAATCCTCAGCTTTTGTAAGTTCTGGGTCTCTTAAGGTAACGATCCCTGCTGGATTGCTCTCTTGAATACTTGAGTCAACACCATCTATGTCATAAACACTTCTAATGTGAATTGCGCCAGCTTGCTCATTAGCTAATTCGGCGACAAGACCGCTACCAAAAGTTTTATCTACAATAAACGCCGGGGGAGTGTTTGCTGCTTGCATGATGATGGCTTCGCCAAGCATATTACCTTCGGTTGTTTTAGCGACAAGTTGTTGAGTATTTGTTTTGTCATTATATAACCACAGTTCAAACCAAGGAGTGGCGAGCTCTACCCCTTGTTGTGATAACTCTTCAGCTGATAATTGGCCACAGGCCTTGATTTCATTATTGAAACTTATTCGACATAAGTCCCAAGTTAATAAGTAGCGTGCACTGTCATCAGGCAAAGGAAATAAATAACTCAATCTACCCGCGGTATTAATGTCATCCGAGAAGGTAAAGTTATATAGATTATCAGCAAATAAGTCTTGTTGGGCTGACTCTACCTGTGTTTCACTCGCCAGCGTTTGTTGCTCATCAGTATATTGTGCAATATTAATCAACACTGGCCTTTTTTGATAAAGCTCTTCATCACCCGAAGCAAGTAATAAGAGGATCTCACCATTTGGCAACTGCTGGGGTTTGATGTATTCAATGTTTTCATTTTCATCATCGAGCAATAGCTGGTGTGAATGCCAACCATAAACTAACTGATTATCTGTTCCATCAGGATTCATTCGATATAAATTAATTTTATTATTACCACCCATGGTATCCCAGCGGCTATAGAGAATGCGGCCATCTTGTAATACTAAAGGATAAAAATCATGACTCATATTAAAGCTTATTTGCTTGATGTCTGTACCATCTGCTTGCATAACATGAATATTAAATGCTGACTCTTGCCCTGACTCATTTAATGCCGTGTATTGCGGCTTACCTTCATCCAATAAAATTGCACGTGATAAACGCTGTCGTGTTGAAGCAAATATGATCCGTCCATCAGGCAAAAATGAGGCCATTAAATCATCACCTTGCTCGGCAATAACATCACTAACAATGATGGGATGGAAGCTTTTGTCTGCTAGCAGATAGCGCCAAATGTTCCATTTAGGTTGCTCGTTGTCATCTACATCTTCAATTTCAGGTGCCCTAATGGAAACCAAGAAGGATTGGCCATCGGGTGAAACACTCAAGTCACGAATATCTATTGCTTGAGCTAAACCTTCTTCAGTAGTGAATAAGTCAGTCGTTAAAATAGTGCTCGGAGCGTCAGTAAAAGCATTGTTTTTTACAATGAGTTGAGCACCTGGATTAAATTGTGCAGGATTACGTGCAGAAAAAGCCACAACATCAGTTGCCTCTTCATCGACTTTAATGACACTGCGTTCAATATAAGCAACTGGGTATTCAACTAAGACGGGATCGACTTGTTCATCAGTACTTATTGCTTGTTTATTACAGCCAGCAAGCAAAAAAATCACCAACATAGAACTGTAAATCCATGAACCAGAATTCATCGCAACATACCTAATAACCAGTTAATAAATAACAACATAACATTTAACTTCTTAATGATGAAAATCTTCCTAGTCCCTTGATCTGTCTCATATTTGCGACACTGCTAAAAATATATTTGTTTGCTCGTTTGAGCATCATTAGTATACACTGTGATAACATCGTTACTAGATATTATCGCAATTAAGTTACAAACATTACATCTTCAAGGAGGTTGTATGGAGATGTCACTCCCAAGCACGACTAACCAAAAACTACTGTTTAAAAAGCATGCAAAGAGTTCTTTTTCAAAGAAAATTTATACTACTTTTTTTAGTCTTCTTTGCCTTTTATTGTTTATTAGCCAGGCAAATTCATCAAGCTTAGAGCAAGCCAAACGTCTGCATGACCGGATTACCGGTGTACCGCCATCAATACAAACCTTAGTTAATATGAGTACCTTAATTGATCAAGGTAAAGTTAACGAAGCTGCCTACTTGGCAATGCAATCTCCAGAGTTTTACTCTTCAACATTAAAAATTTTTGCTAATCCTTGGACTAACAAAGAGCAAGATGTGTTCTCCCCGCTAAACGACTATAGCGCGACTATAATTGGTGTTGTTCGTGATGATTTAGACTTCAGGGATATTTTACAAGCAGACATTACTTATGTCGGTAAGGGCGGTCTTAATTTACCTGCCTACAGTACAAACAACAACGACCATTACCAAGCGCTAGAAGATAACTTTATCAACCTAGCTGATGGTCTAGAGCAAACGAGTCAATCAAGCTTAAGCGGTTTACCAACTGACGCGACGGCAGGTGTTTTGACCACAAGAGCAGCAGCTAAAGCTTTCTTTTATTTGGGTACCAATAGAGCCATGCTTCGCTTTACCTTGATGAATCATTTATGTACTGATCTAGAGCCACTAAAAGATAATACTTTGCCCCCTGACAGAATTCGCCAAGATGTCAGTCGAAGTCCTGGTGGCGATAGTCGTTTATTTATCAATAATTGCTCAGGTTGTCACACTGGCATGGATCCATTAGCTCAAGCCTTTGCCTATTATGATTACCAATTTGACAGTGAAAATGACCCTCAAGGTATAGATGGCGAGATTAGTTATAACAAATCAGCAGAGATAGATGCTGTAACGGGTACACGAGTAAAAGCAAAATATCATAATAATGCCACCAGCTTTCCTTTTGGTTTTGTTACCAAAAATGACGATTGGAAAAATTATTGGCGTGAGGGCATTAATCAAAAGCTGGGTTGGGACATGAGCCTTCCGGGAAAAGGTAGTGGTATGAAGTCATTAGGAAAAGAGTTGGCAAACAGTCAGGCTTTTGCACAGTGCCAAGTTAAAAAAGTATTTAAGGCCGTTTGTTTACGTGACGCCGAAAGCTCAGCTGATTTAACACAAATACAAACAACGACTACTTCTTTTAAACAAAGCACCTATCAACTTAAGCAAGTATTTGCTGAAGTTGGCGCCTATTGCATGGGAGAATAATGATGTATTTCTCTTATAGTTCCAACACCGGTAATAAAGTTACTTTAATCGATTTTGCTAAAGCAGTAATCACCTCAACGACATTGCTAATGCTTAGCGCTTGTGGAGATTCTACAGTTGAGGAGCAGCCACCTTTAATACAAGATGCAAACAACGCTGAATACACAGGCCCAGCACCTACTACCGAGGATATTCAAAAATATAAAACTTCACTTTGGGATAATATTTCAGCGACAGATCGTTGTGGTACCTGCCATACAGAAGGTAGTCAAGCTCCTTACTTTGCCAGCAGAGAAAATGTTAATGATGCTTATGCTGCCACGAACCCATTAGTTAGCTTATCTAAACCGGATGACTCTCGCCTTGTGACAAAAGTTGCAGGTGGTCATAACTGTTGGTTAGATAGCGATCAAGCATGTGGCGAAACCATGCAACAATGGATAAAACTTTGGGCTGATGACAGAGTCAGTACAGCAAATACTATCGAGCTAAAAGCTCCTATCATTAGAGAGCCTGGCACTAGTAAGAATTTCCCTATCGAAAATACTTTATTTAGCCAACATGTCTACCCTGTTCTCACTCAGTACTGTGCTGGTTGTCATAACGAGGCCTCAAGTACTGCACAATCTCCATTTTTTGCCAGTGACAATATTGATAAAGCCTATGAATCAGCAAGAAGAGTAATTAATTTAGAAGAGCCGAATAAATCCCGTCTAGTCATTCGTTTACGCAATGAATTCCATAATTGCTGGAGTGATTGCCAAGCAAATAGTGCTGAAATGCAAGCAGCGATTCAGGCATTAAGTGATGAAATTACCGTAGACGTTATTGCTCCCGAAATGGTGGTATCAAAGTCACTATTACTTACCGACGGTTTAGTAGCCTCTAGTGGCGGTAGATTTGAATCAGACATCATTGCTTTATACCAATTTAAAACAGGTAGTGGAAATACAGCCTATGATACTTCGGGCATATCGCCTGCGGCAAACTTAACACTTACCGGTGATGTTGAATGGCTAGGTAGCTGGGGTTTATCATTTACCAATGGTAAAGCTCAAGCAAGTACCGCCAATAGTAAAAAATTACATGACTTAATCACCTCTACCAATGAGTTTTCTGTTGAAGCTTGGTTAACACCGAACAATGTTGTACAAGAAGGCCCTGCAAGGATCATCAGCTACTCTGCAGGCGATAATGACCGAAACTTCACCCTTGGGCAAAGCCAATATAATTATGACTTTATGCTACAAACAGCTAGTAGCAATAGTAACGGCGAGCCTGCATTAAGCACACCCGATAATGACGAAGTTTTACAGGCTACCTTACAGCATGTAGTACTAAGTTATTCGGCCACTGAAGGTCGCAAAATGTTTATCAATGGTAAGCTTGTTGAAATAATTGATGATGCTATATCGCCATTATCGTCTTGGGATGATAGCTTTGCCTTAATATTAGGAAGAGAAGCTTCTAACAACCATGTATGGCAGGGTAATGTCCGCTTACTTGCTATATACAACCGTGCCTTATCACAACAGCAGATATCGCAAAACTACGATGTTGGTGTTGGTGAAAAGTTTTTCCTGTTATTCTCGATAAGTGAACAAGTAGAATTAGCCAATAGCTATGTATTATTTGAAGTCAGCCAATATGACAATTACAGTTACCTATTTACCAATCCAAGTTTAGTTAATCTCGATGGTAACTCTTTTGCTAAAGAGGTCTTGCTCAGTAACATGCGTATAGGCATAAACGGTAAAGAAAGTGCTCAAGGGCAAACATATACAAATCTAAGCAGAAACTTCACTACCGATGAAAACCTAGCTGAGCCAATTCCTCTTTCACCGCTTGGTACGATAATAGCCCTAGAAAAAGGCGCTAGTAATGATGAATTTTTCTTAAGTTTTGAAACATTAGGTGAACATAATAATGTTGTTATACCAGCGGAGTTTATCTCACCAGAAGCGAGCTTTGTTGATAATGATAGTGCAAAAATTGGTCTGCGAAATTTTGCCCAAATTCATGCCAGTATGAGTGTTTTAACTGGAGTTGATAAAGATTCAAGTAAGGTTTCCACTACCTATCAATTAGTTAAACAGCAATTACCGACATTAACCAATATTGAAACCTTTATTTCTGCACAGCAAATGGCAATTACGCAATTAGCTATTGCTTATTGCGATACGGCTATTGAAGACGACACTCTACGAAATACGTGGTTTCCAGAAGTAAATTTCGCCACTACACCTGACATTACTTTTGATGACACCGGCAGAGAAAAACTACTAAATCCATTATTAAATCAATTAATGCCATCAACATTAAGTACTCAACCTGATAAAGCAACTGTTTACGCTGAGCTCGATAGTTTAATTACACGGTTAGCAAGCTGCGGCAGTGATTGCAATGTTGAGAGAAGTAAAACCATTGCCAAGTCTAGCTGTGCTGCGGTATTAGCCAGTGCTGTGATGCTTATTCAATAATGTTTATTTAATGATGTATATTCAAGAAAGATTACTTAATAAGTCAGTTTTAGCACATAGGAAGTACCATGAGAAAAACTAAACATTTTCAGCCCGATAGTCCGTTATTATTTGCTGATCACAAAGCACCAATGACACGCCGCGACTTTATTTCTGCCGGTCTAAAAACTGGCGGTCATGCCATTGCGGGCTTATCAATGTTTAGTCTTTTTGCTAACCCTAACCAAGCTCAGGCAGCATTATCAAGTGATATAGAAGCACTAAGAGACAGCTGTGGTATCAGTACTCAAGGTGCTGGTAAAATTCCGTTTATCAGCTTTGATTTAGCGGGCGGCGCAAATATATCGGGCTCTAATGTTTTAGTTGGTGGTTTAGGTGGGCAACAAGATTTCCTCTCCACAGCAGGTTACAGCAAACTTGGTTTGCCTGGTGATATGGCGCCTAATATTGCTAATCCTGACACTATGCAATCTGACTTTATTAATACTGATTTAGGGTTAGCTTTTCATTCTGATTCTGCATTTTTACGTGGTATTCTAGAGAAAGTATCCCCTGAAACCGCTGCAAACATTAACGGTGCTGTTATCCCCAGTCGCTCAGACAATGATACTTCTAATAATCCACATAATCCTATGTATGCCATTGCTGCCGCGGGAGCCAATGGCTCATTAATGCCTTTAGTTGGCTCACGCAATACCGACTCAGGTGGTAATTCAATGGCACCAGCCAGTTTTATCGACTTAAGTATGCGGCCGACCAAGATTGACCGCCCTAGTGATGTAACAGGTTTGGTTGATGTAGGTGATTTATTTAACCTACTTTCGCAGAGCGATGCCGTTGCAGTGATGGAAAGCATTCAGCGGGTCAGTGCTCAAAAAATGGCTAAAGTGAATAGCCAAGTTACTCGTGATGACATTATCAAAGACATGGTAAATTGTGGTTATGTCAAAAGTGCCGATCTAGCCGATCGTTTCGGTGATCCCTCAACCCTTAACCCTTTACTCGATGTCGATATTGTTGGACCTGGTGGCATTTTCAGTCTTGCAGAGTTTGATAGTGAACAAGAGTTTCAAAAAACAGCCTCTATTATGAAGTTAGTTGTCAATGGCTTCTCTGGTGCAGGCACAGTTACTATGGGTGGCTTTGATTACCATACCGGTGACCGTAGTACTGGTGAGCTAAGAGATCTACGAGCTGGGCGATGTATGGGTGCCTGTCTTGAATATGCAGCAAGACGAAACCAGCCACTGATGATGTATGTGTTTAGTGATGGCTCTGTAGCCAGTAATGGCCGAATTGATGAATCGGTTGATGGTCGTGGCAAAGGTGAATGGACTGGTGATAATTCTTCGACCGGTGCTTCCTTTTTCTTAGTATATAACCCAACAGGTAAACCACAACTAATGGGGGCAACACCCGAGCAAAATGCTATTCAGCAACAGATAGGATTCATGCGACCGGATGCCTCTGTTGAAACAGCATCGGCTCCCTCTGCAAATAACGTCAATCTATTGGTTCAAACAGTATTATTAAATTACATGGCGCTGCATGATCAACAAGGTCAGTTCTCGACACTCGTACCGGGCCAAGGACTTGGAAATAGTACTATGTTAGATTCATTAACAGCCTTTCAACCAATTATAACAGCTTAATATACATTACCGCGGGATTGAAATCCCGCCTACAACCTACTTTGCTACAACATAATCTGGCAACGCAATTAACCCCCTACTACAATTTATCTCCCTATCTCTGTAGGCAGGAATTCATTCGCGTTTATTTTAAACGGGATTCATTCGCGCATGTTTATTGCTGTAACCCCTTAGAGAAGTGCAAGCGTTGCTCATTATCAATAATGATAGCTTCATAGTCTGCTAGGCCATTTATGAGTGCCATGCCTTCTTTAAGCCCTTTGACAAAGGTAGTTGTAGATAAAGCATCAACAACAGTAGCATCTTTACCAATAACTGAAACACTGACCACTTTACGAGCCGAATCTCCTGTTTTTGGATTAATGATATGGTGATATCGAGTACCATCCTCGATAAAATAACGCTCATAGTCGCCAGATGTTGAGATAGCTTCATCCTTCAATGGAATATGAACTGCATTTTTTTGCTCACTTCGTGGATGTTTGATACCGACAAGCCAATCTCTACCGTTACGGTCTCCTAAAAGCACAGTATCTCCACCAGCACTCATCAGAGCATGCTTAATGCCGACTGATTTTAAGATATTTATGCAGCTTTCGATGGCATAACCTTTTGCTATACCGCCTAAATCAATTTTAATAGCAGGGCTATCAAACTTCACCGCGTTATTTTCAGCGTTAAGCTGGATAGATTCATAGTTGATAGCTGGCAAAGCTTTTTCAATAAATGCTTTTTGAGGGCGTATCTTATTTCTATAATCATATTGGTAGCCGATTGATGCGTAGGTTATATCAAAAGCCCCTGAACTCATCTTAGATATTTTATCTGCCGTAACAAGCAATGAAAACAGCTCTTCAGACACCACTACCTCTCTCACTCCGGCCTGACGATTTAATAAACTAAGTTCGCTACTCTCGATATAGGGGCTCATTGACTGATCTAGTCTATTCATTTCTTCAATAATTGCAGCAATAACTAAATCGGGTTGCTTGGTAGACTCATTTTTTTCGTCTAGAAAAAATTCAACATGAGCACGGGTACCCATAGTATTAAATGAATGTTGATACCACTGTGCAACAGACTGGAAGGAAATAAAGCTTAAGCTGGCGAGCAGACTTAGAATAATTTTTATCAAGATGTTAACCCTATAGAGGTTTGATGGGTAAAACGAGGCTTATAGATCACTCATCCAATCGAGCTGTTTATTGGCCTGTGTTTTACGATCTATCAGATCACGTATCAAGGGTGTTAAGATTAGCTCCATCGCCAAACCCATTTTTCCACCAGGTACCACGAGGGTATTCACTCGAGACATAAAAGAGCCATCGATCATGCGCAGATAATACTGGAAATCAACATTCTTCACCTCTCGAAAGCGAATAACAACAAAACTTTCATCTAAACTAGGGATGGCCTTAGCGCTAAATGGGTTAGAGGTATCGACAGTAGGCACACGCTGAAAATTAATATGAGTACGCGAAAACTGTGGCGTGATAAAAGATATGTAATCTTCCATACTACGGACTATGCTGGCTGTAACCGCTTCTCTACTATGTCCACGTTTATTAGTATCGCGGATAATCTTTTGGATCCACTCTAAATTAACTATTGGCACCATGCCAATAAGTAAATCTACATGCTTAGCAACATCATTTTCTTTAGTCACTACACCACCATGAAGCCCTTCGTAATACAGTAAGTCAGTACCTTCGCCAAACTCTTCCCATGGGGTAAACGTGCCTGGCATTTGGTTGTAGGGCACAGCTTCATCAAAAGTATGTAAGTAACGTCTAGTTTGTCCTTTACCTGTTTCACCATAGTCCCGAAACAGCTTTTCCAACGAGGTAAAGTCATTCGCTAGATCACCAAAGTAACTAATGTTAGCACCTGCTTCTTTAGCCTTTCGCTTTTCCATATCCATTTCTGGACGCGAGAATCGGTGAAAACTATCTCCTTCAACATTAACAGAGCTAATACCTAGTGTTCTAAAGATGTGTTCAAAGGAAGCTGTGGTAGTTGAAGTACCTGCTCCTGATGAGCCGGTTACAGCAATAATGGGATTTCGTGAAGACATAAAGGCTCAAAGTTAAAACTAAAGTGCAATAGATAATTTATACGGGGTATTAACGTTTAGGTCAAGCAAGGATGGTACATGATTAACGAGGTTAACTACCAAATATGAACAATTAACCGAATTTAGAAAACAAAAAACCGAGCCTAAGCTCGGTTTTTTAAATGAAATATAAACTTTCGTTTATGCTTCAGCTGACTCTTCAACTACTTCAGGAGCATCTTCTACTACTGGGCGGTCTACTAGCTCAATGTAAGCCATAGGAGCTTTATCACCAGTACGGAA
>Ga0209396_1003168_pt1 | contig 16783 bp, 18 predicted proteins | sample GOMGulsemesocosm_6_FD_184638 | JGI IMG/M metagenome (GOLD analysis project Ga0209396, IMG submission 184638) | Methane-oxidizing microbial communities from mesocosms in the Gulf of Mexico - GOM8C Gulf of Mexico (SPAdes) (version 2) | ecosystem: Environmental > Aquatic > Marine > Cold seeps...
AATAGGCTGGCATAGCAATACGGTTGATGAAGAGTTCAATTTACTCGCGCCGCAAATCGAACTCGCTCATGACATATTTGAATGTTAGAAATTCAAAGACAGTACCGAGGATAAAATAGTCGAAAAAGTCCTATTACAGCGCTTCAAAAGGATGCTCTGTCGCAGGCCAAAGCGGTGTAAGCATTTCTTCAACCCATTCACTCGGCACATTACTCACTGAACGGTGCTGCCATTTAGGTTGAAAGTCTTTATCGACCACCATCGCGCGAATACCTTCAGAAAAATCAGGATGGCGAACAGACTGCAAGGCCAGAATTAACTCCCACTTCACGACTTCTTTTAACGTCATGTTTTGGCCTAACTGTAACTGCCGCATAATAATATGCGCGGTCGCCGGGCAACCCGCATTAAAGTTATCTCGCCCTTGATTAAACCAAGCATTATTACTGTCTACTGCGTTGATTCTTGCCGCTATATTTTCCAAAGCGAATTTATTATCCGCTAGCGATATAAAGTGTCCTTCTGACATTGCACTAAATAACTGCTCAATGTCTTTTTGATTATCCACCAGCTTAGATTCTGGGAACAGCACTTCTGGAGTTGTGATTTCTGAAGAAGTAGCTTCGCCTTGCTGCTCAAAAGCGCTTAATAATTCTCGTACATATTGATTGTTCATCGCCTTATTTTCTTGCCAAGACTGATGACGTAACTGTTCAATGAGGTTTTTCAATTCACCATTAGGCACGCAGTAATCGACTAAGCCAGCCTGCTTGCAATCAACGGCGTTCATCTGGCTACCGGTGAGTGCCATCCAGTGACCTAAAGGGAATGGCATACGGCTTAAATAATAACTGCCTGCCACATCCGGAAATAAACCGATTCGAATTTCAGGCCAAGCCAGTTTTAAGGTTTCGGTTCCGACTTTGTGACTAGCACCAATAAATAAACCTAATCCTCCACCCATTACAAAACCATGACCCCAAGCGATCAGAGGTTTACCAAAACGGTGAACACGATAATTTTTACTGTATTCACCGGTAAAAAAAGCATCTGCGTATTTAAGGTGCTCATCCCCCTCCACTTGCATACTGTCGTATAGCTGGCGAATGTCGCCACCCGCACAAAAAGCCTTATCGCCAGCACCACACATCACCATCGCGACAATGCCATCATCCGCTTGCCAGCGCGCTAAAATGTCATCAATGAGGTTGACCATATCAAGATCAACCGCGTTCATCGTTTTCGCAGCATTCAACGTCATAATACCAATGCGATGTTTACCATCATGGCTGAGTACTTCTTCGGCTAATACCGCAGCGTCTTTTTTCTGAGCAAGCGCTGCTGATTTAGTTTTTTTACTGACCGGCTTTTTAGGCATGGTAGACTCTTCAACAGACAATATTATTAATTCTCATAGTACATGTTAAGAGGCCACAATTGCAGCTGATATTAACCTTTATCATCCTTAGCATTATCACTCTCACTGCAGTGTTATTGATTATGCTGAGTAAAAACACTCGCAGTGGAAAAATCCGCCAGATTGCCCAAAAAAATAATTGGCAATATCAAGAGTTCATTGATTTTAGCGACGCCATCAAACAGGCTAATTTTGGCATATTAAATTACAGCCAGAATGCCATTTTTCGACACAGTATCCAGGCTGATGATACGCATTATAATTTAGGCTTCAATACCTTTGATTGCCGAGCGATTGAGCCTACTGGCATACATAATAGCAGTATGATTTTATTCAATCTCAAGCTGAATGCTCAGTTTCATAACCTACATCTCTGTATTGATAGGCATAATCAAGAGAGCGATGCTTTTACGGACGTGAGTAAACAGCAGGCGATAAAGAACCAGTATCGATTGCAAAAATTAACCGCGCTGGCAGCTCATCAAATACCCAAAGTATTCGACTCGTGGTACTGCAAACAGAGCAATGAACAGACGGCCAGCGCCTCAAAAATTGACATTTATGCCAATGAACCGGCCAAAGCTTATCGTTTTTTGAACGAGGTATCGGCTGTTGCAGAAAAAGAAACGTCATTAATGAACTGGCTTTTGGCGCATCCGCACCTTCACATAGAAATTAGTAGTGGCATGCTCTTGGTCTATCAAAAGAATCACCTGATTCAGGAAGTTTCGCTTATCGCCGCTATTACCGTAGTAGCGGAACTTGCCAAAATTTTAAGTCAGCCTGAACTAAAACTAGACCTATAGATGCGAATAATAATGAATAATAAACTCAAGCGTAATCAACGATCTACCTTTAATAAACTGGGCAGTACTGCTCTCATTTTCACCAGCCTATTACTCGGGGGCTGTACCGCTAGCCAGCAAGATAGTTTATTTACTGAGGTTATTTCCCTGGCGCGAGATAGCGTCGGCTTAGAGGTTAAAACAGCACCCGCTGGTGATGTAAACCTTACCTACATGGAACGCCAGAGCACCGATATTGCCAATGCCGAGAGCATCATTCTAGTGCATGGTTTTTCGGCTAATAAAGATAATTGGATTCGCTTCACCAAAGCCTTAGATGATAAATATCATGTCATCGCGGTCGATTTAGCTGGGCATGGTGATTCTGAAAAACTGATGACGACGGATTACGATCTGATCAAGCAAGCAGAACGTTTAGATTCGTTCTTAGCAGGCCTTGGCATCAACCGCTTCCACATTGCAGGCAACTCGATGGGCGGAGCGATCAGCGCAATCTACAGCCTTAACCACCCCGAAAAGATTAAAAGTTTAACCCTGATCGACGCAGCGGGCATTGAAGGCGCACAGGTCAGTGAATTTTATCAGGCATTGCAAAAAGGCAATAACCCACTGATTGCTACGGATGAAGAAAGCTTTGAGTATCGCATGAACTTCACCATGAGCCAGCCACCGCTACTGCCTTGGCCTCTACGTCCAGCTCTTTACCGCCAAACCCTTGCTCGAGCCGAGATCAATACAAAAATATTCAGTGATATGCTGACGACGAAACAGCGCTTGATCGAAAACAATTTTCATCAGTCGATACAAGCAACCATTGCTGAACATCAGCTGCCAACGCTCATTATGTGGGGTAAAGAAGATCGCGTATTAGATGTTTCGGCCGCCGCTGCGTTTAAAGAAATAATCCCTAATGCGAGCGTACATATTTTTGAAGGTGTGGGTCATTTACCGATGGTCGAAATTCCGAATGAGAGCGCTGAGGTCTATCAGCAATTTTTATCAACGGTTGAATAACGGCCTGTGAATTGCTGAATTGCTTGAGGTAACGTTAAAAGCCCTATTTGATAATGACTTAGCTTGCAGCAACGCAAATTAAGCCGCTATTAAATAGGGCTCTTGCCCTTTTTTATAATCTTGCTTGTCGTTCCTTTTTTCCTTGCGGATATAAGCCCCCTTTCCTTTCTTCGCTTTAACTATTTGCTGACGATAGACTTTCGATGTCACTAATGCGGCAAGATGATTATGCTTCACCTGCCCACGGCCAGTCTCTATTGAGCTGTTATTACTCATATTCATTCCTCATAATTATTCCTCTGCCTATGAATAATTCAGTATAAGCGGATGTCGATCCGTTTCAATATTAAAACTTCGTATTGAGACTCCAAAAATCAGCTAAAACTCGTACAGCATCCCCCATAAATAGGCCCTTATGCCCCATTGTGGCGCAAATACGCTGGCTTAACTCCTTTTTCATATATCAGGACAAAACTCATAACATCCCGCTATAACCATACATTAGATAAGTCTATTGTTTGCATCTATGCTCAAGAGATCACTACTGCATAATCTTCTTTCCACTAGGTATTCGCATGAATAAACAGGGCATTAATACGATCATTGTGGATGATTCAAAGTCCATCAGAGTTGTCCTAGAGGCTATTTTAAATCAGCTTGGCGTTAGCAATATCGCCCATTGCAGTACGGGGACCGAAGCCCTAGCTATGATCAATGGCCGCCCAGATTATTACCAACTGCTGTTTGTAGATTTAAACATGCCTGAAATGGATGGTATGGAACTCATACGGCATTTAGGCAATCAAAATTTCAAAGGCAGTATCGTCATCATCTCAGGCATGGAGATTAGAGTGATCAACCTTGCATCCGAAATTGCCCGCCAAAACAAAGTCCATTTACTCGGTAATATTGTTAAGCCCATTAGTGCCCATGAATTACAGCACACTCTCACTAAGTTCCATTATTTTAATGAACACATAGGTAAATCCCAAATACCCCTGAGTAAAACAGAACTTGAATTGGCTATTAGCGAACAACGTATCATCCCGTATTACCAACCTAAAATTGATAGTCATACCAACCAAGTTCACAGCATTGAGGTATTAGCCCGTATTGATAACCCTGGGCACGGTGATAGCATTCTTCCCGTGCGCTTTATTAAATGCGCTGAAGATAATAATTTAATCGATGAGGTTACGTTCCAGCTGCTCGCCAAGTCGATTACAGATTACAAAGAAATGCGAGCCTGTTTTGGCAGTTCACTGACCCTAGCCTTTAACCTTTCACCGCTGCAATTAGACGACCTAGAAACGCCAGAGAAGCTTGATACCTTATTTAGCCAACATGATATTAGCCCGAAACAAGTTGTTATTGAGGTAACTGAAGAATGGGCGCTACAGTCCTCTAACCAGTTAGAGACATTAAATCGTTTACGCATGAAGGAGTATGGTGTATCGCTGGATGATTTTGGTACCGGGTTTACCAATGTGACTCAACTTAGGAACTTGCCCTTTAGTGAAATTAAAATTGATCGTAGCTTTATTACTGACATCCACCAAGATCATTTTTCACAAGTTATCGTTAATACCTTGGTGGATATTACTAAAAAATACAGTTACGAACTTGTCGCTGAAGGTATTGAGACACATGAAGAATATCAATATCTAAAAAGTTTAAATACTAGAATACTGCTGCAAGGTTATCTAATTTCTAAACCTAAACCTAAAAATGAATTAATCCGCTGGTTTCATAATTGGAAGAAAATATCTGATACAGAAATGAAAAATGAAACCGATACTGCCCCAATAAAAAGTAAACACTAGCAACGATCTGCTGCTGATCCTAAGTCACATTTTTTACATTCGAGCTCAAAACCTAACATAGAATGGCGGCCTTCTTCGGTGGTCACCCAGAGTCTATTGACCCAGGGTGGATCATGGCGAACATGCTGAAAGTGAGCACACGCAAGCTCAGCCACCCAATGATTCTCCTCATCTTTATGATAACCTATAATGGCTTGTTTCATACGGTGAAGCACTCTCGAACAATACCGTCGCTCTCGCTAATTAATAATTCTAAGCTCTGCTGTAACTCAATAAAGCTAGGCCTCTTATTCAAGTCAGGCTGCATACAATTAACTGCCAACTTAGATACTATATTGAAGTTATTCTGCTGATGAATATCCGCTGCCTCGATGTCGACTTGAGTTAATACATCCTCTAATAAACAGCCGAGTGCCCGTACTTCGATTTTTGCCATACCATCACGTTGCATTAACGGTAACGAGGCTAAATTCGTGGCAGCACCAAAGTCTCCGAGCAATACTCTCGCCTGATCATTGATCATCGTATTATGCGCATACACATCGCCATGACTGATGCCTTTTTCATGTAAGTGCTTTAACGTGCCGGCAATGGCTAAAACAATTCTACCAACTTGTTCAATACTAAAATGTGTTCCTTCAAGAAAAGTATCTCGAGTGCAGGTTTTTAATGACGGCGGTAAACCCAGATTAAAATATTCTGTTGAGATAAGTTCCATGACAAGACCCAATTTTTCATTTTTGTCAGACTGATCAAGCTGGGCTAATACCTTAATCAAACTTTCATGTTCACCTGCCGTTAAACAGCAATCTAATTCATCTTGAGGATAACCATCACTGGTAATACTGCCCTTGAATATCTTCACCGCAATATTTAGATCCGTGTCTAACAAAGCATCAGGCTGTTTTTTCCATTGAGCGCGGTGAATAAAACCGGAAGCCCCCTCTCCGATTAACTCACCGATTAAAATATCGTCCAGCGCAACCGCCTCAACAGAGGCCGACTTTTCTTCTGTGGAAGCTGATATGTCGCCAGAGAATCGATTAAAGGCATTACCTGAAAAAGCCAGCCAAGCTAATTTTGGCAATTGAAATAACCAGTCAGGCATGGCGGTCAAATCATTAGCCGATAAACGTGCAAGCTCCAAATTTTTACAGGCAGACATGCTCGCGGGTAGCGCCGTTAAACAGTTACCGGCTAAGGCTAATTTCTGTAAGCGATGCAGCTTACCCATAGAATCAGGTAACTGAGCAATTTTGTTGTCGGTTAAAATCAACCAACGAGTATCCAGCGGTAAAACATTCTCCCCAACATAGACCAGTTGATTAGACTTAAAACTGATCATTTCAAGTTTAGGGCAGCGCGCGAGCACCTCAGGTATGGCCGTAAACAGATTATTAGACAGGAACAGAATTCGCATATTAAGCAAGCGATCGAGATCATCCGGTAAGCCCGCTAATTGATTATTGGATAAATCCAGTATCTCTAGGCTTTCTGCCTGCTCAAATACGTGTCGAGGAAACTCAGTTAAGTTATTCGAAATTTGAACTCGGAGAACAGGTTCTGGTGATTGACAATTTTGGGCTAAAATAGACGATGTTGACTGCATAGAAATGATGATTAAAACCTGAACGAATTAAGATGCGAATATAATAGCTCGTCAACCGCCTGAATGCTTCCCCTGATGTAATTTATACAGTAATCGTCTTTATAGCCTGCAATAATACGAATTACCTATAATAATCAAACCTTGCCCTCGATAGTCATTGGCGCAAGCGCTGAAAAGCTTTAGAATTCGGCCATCAGATTTACCTACTAGAGTCCCAATTATGCGCGCTACCCAATTCCTAATCGCCACCGTAAAAGAAACCCCTACGGATGCCGTTGTTATCAGCCACCAGCTGATGCTTCGTGCAGGCATGATTCGTAAACTGGCCTCAGGTTTATACACCTGGTTGCCGCTAGGTTTACGTACTTTGCGCAAGGTTGAAGGGATTGTTCGCGAAGAAATGAATAAGGCCAATGCCCTTGAGGTATTAATGCCTGCGGTGCAGCCTGCTGAGCTATGGCAAGAAACCGGTCGTTGGTTCCAGTATGGCGGTGAATTATTACGCATGAAAGACCGCCACGGCCGTGATTTCTGCGTTGGACCGACCCATGAAGAAGTCATCACTGACTTAGCGCGCAATGAACTGTCTAGCTATAAGCAGCTACCGATCACCTTCTATCAGCTACAGACTAAATTCCGCGATGAGACGCGTCCTCGCTTTGGTGTGATGCGCTCACGTGAGTTCATCATGAAAGATGCTTACTCTTTCCATGCTGACCAAGAATGCTTGGATGTGACTTACGATAAGATGCATACCGCCTATACCAACATTTTCAATCGCTTTGGTTTGGATTTCCGCCCAGTGGATGCCGATTCAGGTTCTATTGGTGGTGCTAAGTCGCACGAATTTCACGTATTAGCCGAATCGGGTGAAGACGATATCGCCTTCTCTGATAGCTCTGATTTTGCCGCTAACGTAGAAATGGCTGAAGCATTAGCGCCTACTGGCGATCGCCCTGCACCTACCGCAGAAATAGCCAATATCGATACCCCAGAGACTCATAGCATCGAAGATGTCTGCAAATTATTAAATGTTGATGCCAAAACCGTGATTAAAACCTTAATCGTTTTAGGCGCTCAGACCGAAAAGCAGATTAAAGCCGAAGAAGCCGCGCCATTAGTCGCGCTGGTTCTTCGTGGTGATCACGAGTTGAATGAAATTAAAGCCGAGAAACTAGCCCAAGTTGCTGAGCCCTTGGCCTTCGCCAGCGAAACTCAGATTCGCGATATTGTCGGTGCAGGCACTGGCTCTCTTGGCCCAATTGGTTTAGCGGATAAAGGCATCGCCGTTATCGTTGATCGCTCAGCCGCTCATTGTGCTGACTTCGTCTGTGGTGCCAACCAAGATGGTCAGCATACAACGGGGGCCAACTGGGAACGTGACGTAGCGATTTCAGAAGTAGCAGACCTACGTAATGTCGTTACGGGCGACCCAAGCCCTTGTGGTCAAGGTAACATCGATATCAAGCGTGGCATTGAAGTTGGCCATATCTTCCAGCTAGGGACTAAGTATTCTGCCGCGTTGAAAGCGTCGGTATTGGATCAAAATGGTAAAGATCGTACGATGACCATGGGTTGTTACGGTATCGGTATCAGCCGCGTTGTGGCTGCTGCAATTGAACAGAATAACGATGATAACGGCATCATCTGGCCAGATGCGATTGCCCCGTTCACATTGGGCATCGTACCTATGGGCGCTCACAAGTCTGAAGCTGTCCGTGAGAAGTCTGAAGCCTTGTATACTGAGCTGACCGGCTTAGGTATCGATGTGTTCTTTGACGATCGCGATAAGAAAACCAGCCCTGGGGTTAAATTTGCCGATATGGAATTGATGGGTTTACCGCATCGTATCGTTATCAGTGACCGCGGCTTAGAAGCGGGCACGATTGAATATAAGAATCGCCGTGAAGCCGATAAGCAAGAAATTGCCGTCGATGACATCGTTACATTCTTAAAAAATGCGATTCAGGCATAAGTGATGTTAAAGCGACTGCACAAGATAAAGCCTTTAAACCTATTGATAGCACTCTTGAGAACACTATCTCAATCACTATTGATACTGGCTTTATCTTCAGTCGTATTCTTTGCTCCAACAACTTACGCTAACAGCACAGCACCTGCTAATAAAGTAGACCAGATATTAAAACAAGCGTTAGCCAATGCCGTCGCTGATGCCGATAGTTTTGATGATAAGTTTGAGGCTGAAGTTTGGCTGGTTGATATGTCCGCGCGGTTAAAGCGTTTTATTAAGAGTCCAGAAAAGCGGTTAAAGCTATTACGCATGGTTCACCAAGAAGCCACTCGAGCAGATATTTCGCCAGAATTAGTCATCTCTGTGATACATGTTGAAAGTGCCTTTAATCCTTATGCGGTTTCTTATGTCGGCGCTCAGGGCTTAATGCAAGTCATGCCTTTTTGGAAAAAAGAGCTGGGCCGTGGTGACGATAACCTAATAAATTCAGCAACCAATTTGCGTTATGGCTGTACTATTTTAAAACATTATTTGAAACGCGAGAAAGGCGATTGGATTCGAGCGTTAGCCCGCTATAACGGCAGTTTAGGACGCACTAAATATCCGGAAAAAGTAATGAACTTTTGGCAGAAATATTGGTTTGTCGACCATCAATAAGTTCAAGCGCACTAGGCAACTCGGTTCTCCATCATCAACGACACATCCGCTACAATACTTGCCTTTTCATGATCTTCATACATAGACATCAAGCAAGACTCTAAAGCAACTTGGCTTGAGTTCAATGCATTACTCGCAAGGTTCGTTGCCTCCATAGCTTCCATGCCATACACAGCATCACCGTCAGGTGATTCAACCACATAAAGCCAGTTGAATTCATTGGCATAATGCTCTAAGGCACGACGCATGATTTCTTTTTCTGGATCGGCATCCAGTAAATCTCTAAGGCAGCTCGATATGTTACGTTTTTCTGCCTCCGAGAGACTAGGATGTATCGCAACAAATTCAGCAAATGCATCGAATAAATTAATCATGAAATGCCCTCATTTAAAAAATAGAAGCAAATGCTGCAAGACGGGAGTATTATTAGTTTAAGCCATAATTCAAAAATCTTTAGCGAATTTTATCGTATTTTAAGGTTGTTTTTTCATATAATCCCGCGGGTTAAATCATTAGGTTTTAAGGCAAGGCTAGCGATGTATTTTCTAATCAGTTGGCACATTTCATTCCGTCATCGCCCTTTTCGCATCCTCAATTCCCTTATGCAGGCTTGCTAAATTTTGCGGCCCCCACAGAATTTTGATTACTGCACCATCAGGAGATAAGATAATAGATGCGGGCAAGCCTGTAATTCTAGGTTTTTCCCATTCGCTAGGCCACTGAGTCAAAATGGGAAACTTGATCGACATTTTTTCTTTTAATAAAACTAACTCGCCCTGTTCTAGCTCATCAAAGTTAAAGCCCAGTAGTTTAATATCACGATCACCCTGTAAGGCAAAAAACTGATTAAGTTCCGGTATTTCTTGCCAACAAGGTTTACACCATTCAGCCCAAATATTTATTATGCGCCACTGTCCTGACCAATGATTTTTAGGCGCATAATCGCCGTCCACTAATTCTGTTCCTTGGCCTAACAGTCCGGCAATAAATTCATGTTCTAATAACGGCTTACACGCGACCAGAAATAAACAGCTCATCAGCAGTATGCATTTAATTCGGCTAATCATTTTTTGACCTCCGAGCGATACCGCCTTTAGCTTCCTTAACTCGTACTGACGGCGCTAGATAAAACTGCAGAGCGGTTGATGTATTTTTTTTCAAATCACCTTGCTGACGTACCAGCACTTGTTCCAACTCGAATAAATCCAGCGTCGCTACCGATAGGTCAGCATTGATCAATTCAAACCATTTTTTAGGCGCTACATGTTGCAAATAGTCGTATAAAACATACTGACTCAAATCTCGAATTAAAAAATATTGCCCATCCTCTTTTTTAATAATTAATTTTAATGTTTCTAAATAGGTTAAGGTCTTTCGCAAGCTGCCATAACCTATATTTGTGGCTTTATTACGCAACATTGATTGCCTAAAGTCGGACAAAGATACGCCCTCTCCTTTACCTTGCTGAACATACAGCAGGGATAATAAACGCAAACCGAGGGCATCATCGACACTGGCCGACTCATCTTCTTCATTCAAACGTCCAACCCCTAGCAGATACACTATTTCTGCACCCAGCAAAATAACCAGCCAAGAAATATAAAGCCATAATAAAAAAAGCGGAACAGCGGCAAAGGCCCCATAGATTAGCTGGTAAGAAGGAAAGAAGGTGGTCGCTTCGGCAAAAATCTCTTGGCCTATTTCAAAAAACAAGGCAACCACGCCACCACCGATTGCCGCATGTTTTAAAGGCACATTGCAGTTAGGCACCGCCCAATAAATTAAGGTGAACGCTAGGAAACTGCTTAGATAGGGAATAAATAACCCTAAAGCCAAGGTGCCATAAGTGGGCACCCAATCTTCTTTCCACAAGCTAAACGATGCGATATAAGAACTAAAGGCTAGACCGGCACTTAGCATTAAAGGGCCTAAACTCAATATCGCCCAATACAATAGAAAACTTGATAGTCCTTTTCTGCCCTGTTTAAGCTGCCACACTTGGTTAAAGGTATTTTCAATGCTGCGCAGCATCATGAAGGCCGTTAACGCTAATAAAACAATGCCCACAGCGGTTAATTGCTGCGCTTGCTGGGAAAATTGATGCAGGTAACCCATTAGCGCGTCACCGGATGAAGGCACCAGATTCCCTAACATGAGCTGCTCTATATCACTGCGATTTTCTTGTAATGAAGGGATCATCGACAACACGGAATAGGTCACCGTTAGTAAGGGAACCAAAGCAAACAAGGTGGTATAGGTTAACGCTGCGGCATCGGTAGTATGACCCAACGAGTTGAATCGCTTGATCGCAGCAATCATTAGCGCAATGCCTGCTTGTTGTTGTATTTTAATGGAAATTTTCTGAAATATTGCTTTCACGCAAGAGTCCTTCGGTTAAATTCTCAATCAGCTTCACTGTTTGCGGTGAATGATAACGATCTTTTCGCTACAATGCTGCTATTAGCCCCTTTTAAACATTAGCATGAGCGAATCAATTATGGATGTCACCATCTACCACAACCCGCGTTGTTCTAAATCTCGTCAAACGCTGCAGCTTTTGCAAGAACAAGGCATCGAGCCAACGATTCGCCTGTACCTTGAAGACAGCCCAAGCGCGAAAGAATTGAAAGAGCTGCTCGCTAAGCTCGATATCAGCCCACGCGAACTATTACGCAAAGGCGAAGAGGCTTACAAAGATAATCAACTGAGCAATAAAGAACTAAGCGATGCTGCCTTAATAAAAGCGATGGTTGAATTTCCTAAATTAATTGAACGCCCAATCGTCATTAAAGGCGATCACGCTAAGCTGGGGCGTCCACCCGAGCAAGTATTGGAAATTTTATAATGACCCAAGCAAGCGCCAACCCTTATGTATTAGTGCTTTATTATAGCCGGGGTGGAACGACCGCTAAAATGGCTCAGGCCATTGCTCAAGGTGTCGAGAAAGTCGCAGGCATCGAAGCGCGTCTTCGTACCGTGCCTGCGATCTCTACTAATTGTGAAGCAACAGAAGCCAGCATCCCAAGCGCTGGCGCTGTTTATTGCAACGAAGACGACTTGAAACATTGCTCAGGCTTAGTGATGGGTAGCCCAACCCGCTTTGGTAATATGGCTGCGCCCCTTAAGTACTTTATCGATAGCACGAGTAATCTTTGGCTTACTGGTAAGTTGGTGAATAAACCGGCTGGGGTCTTTACTGCAACGTCGAGCTTACACGGCGGCCAAGAAACAACACTGATGTCGATGGCGCTGCCATTAATCCATCATGGTATGGTTTTCTGTGGTATTCCTTATACAGAGTCGGCATTACTTCATACTGAAGCAGGAGGAACACCGTATGGCGCTTCTCATTGGTCAGGCAGCGAAGGTGAACGTATACTTTCTGAGCACGAATTAAAGCTCTGCCAAGCTCAAGGCAAACGTATTGCAACTCTTGGCCTAGCCTTGATTTCAGGATTAACGAAATGAACAAACTTTTAACAAGCCGCATCGTGCTATTAACCAGTTACCTCGGTTTAATGCTTGTCCTACTGGCCAGCACGCTTGCCAGTGGTGGCGAACATACCGCTGGTACGAGCATTGCCGCGCCGATTATTTTATGGCTATTTAAATGCCTGCCATTATTAATATTCATTCCTGGGCTGATCAGTGGCAGCCATAAGACAGCGTCTTGGTTATCGTATGTCACCATGATCTATTTTGTATTGGCGATACTGCTAATGTTTACTTCTGGCTCGGATATTTGGGGCCGCTTGATGCCGGTATTCACCTTAGTATTATTTACTGCAACGATGCTCTATACCCGTTGGAAAAAAGAAGAAGAGAAAGCATGATGAAATTGAAAGTGTATTTATCCGGTGAGATTCATTCTGACTGGCGCGCAACCATTGCCGAAGGTATTAAGACAGCAGGATTAGAGATCGAATTGTCCGGTCCCAATACCACTCACTCTGCCAGCGATGATTGTGGTGAAAGCATTCTTGGCGCTGAAGACAAGCCCTTTTGGAAAGATCATAAGGCTTCCAAAATTAATGCTTTACGCACTCGTAAATTGATCAACGATGCCGATATTGTCGTGGTTCGATTTGGTGATAAGTACAAGCAGTGGAATGCAGCATTTGATGCGGGCTATGCTGCGGCGTTGAATAAATCATTGATCGTGATGCACAGCCCTGACATTACTCACCCGTTGAAAGAAGTAGATGCTGCAGCCCAAGCGGTCTGCGAAACCCCTGAACAGGTCGTCGAAATCTTTAAGTACATTGTTAAAGATAGCTAGACTCGCTCTGTCGAACGCCTATACAGGTGAATTTCTGACATAAAAAAAGCGCTTCTGCTAAGTTTTAAAACTGAGCAGCTGCGCTTTTTATAATCAGACAGAAATAGAATCTACTTCTCGTCTTCCCACTCGCCATCAGTGCTTTCATCAGCAACTTCAGTCAAGCTCACTTCACCACATTTCTTACACTTACCTTCAACGATCACAGCACCGTTCAATTCATATTCTTTCGGCTCAACCATACCTAGGTCAGCAGCCTGACAGGCATTACACCAAGTCTGGGTCAAAAACGCTTCTTTGTCTTCTGCAGTACGCTCTTCGAAGTTGCGCTCAACGATTTCATCTTCGTTTGTTTCAGTCGTATTAGTATCAGTCATGTTTCTTCACTTCTTACATCATTTGGGTTTATTAATTCATTCTAACAGAACAAGTGCTTATATATTAAACACAGACCCTAACTTTCTGCTAATCCCTCCTTTTTATTAAGGAATTTTGTCTAGACTTAACCTAATTATGAAATATTAGACCGAGGCCTCTCATGAACTTGAAAGTTAAACAGCAACTGATCATTGCATTTATTGCCATATCAGCCGTTTCAATCTTAATTTCTTCGGTATTAATTGGTAATAACGCAATAACAGAATCAGAAATTGCCATTAAACAACAAGTCGAGCAAAAACTCATTGCTGCTCGTGATTTGAAGAAAAGTCAGATAGAAGATTATTTCACCTTAATTGATAATCAAATCAAAGTTTTTTCGTCTGCTCCCTGGATCATAGATGCCGCAGACTACATGACAGCAGCCTTCTTCGATTACCCACTGCAAACGGGAGGTAAAATTGAAATTCCGATTATAAAGAGTTATTACGACAACGAATTTAACCGAGTATATAAAGAAAACAATGATGGTAATAGTGCAAATACAAGCCAGCTGTTATCAAGTATTAGTGATAACGCTCTGTTCTTACAACAAGACTATATTGCCAAAAATAAACACCCTCTTGGAAGTAAAGATGGCTTAATAAAAAATCAAACTAATTCTGCATATGATTTATTACACCAAGAATACCATCCGACTTTACGTAAATATTTACAGACCTATGGTTTTTACGACATATTCATTGTTGAACCTGATTCTGGCCATATTATATATTCTGTCTTTAAAGAGTTAGATTTTGCTACATCGCTATTAACCGGCCCCTATAAGGATTCAGGCTTAGGACAAGCCTTTAAGCAAGGCATGCAACTTCAAAATGCTGACGATACCGTTCTGATCGATTTTGCTCCTTACTTACCCTCTTATGATGCTGCTGCATCATTTATAGCCTCTCCCATTATGCGTGACGGTGAACGCCTAGGCATTCTAATTTACCAGATGCCCATCGATGGTATTAATAGCATTATGACGAATAAACAATCTTGGAAAGACACCGGTTTTGGCGACTCGGGTGAGACCTACTTGGTCGGTAGCGATAGCCTTTTACGTAGCCAGAGTCGATTTTTAGTAGAAGATAAAATGGGCTATTTACAAGCAATGAACGGCTCCTTAGACAGTAAAACATTAGCTAAAATTGAAGCAACTGGTTCAGCTATTGGATTACAAAAGGTCGACAATGCTAGTAGCCAAGGGGCTCTTAATGGTAATTCAGACATTACTTATTTGAATGACTATCGTAATGAACCTGTTATTTCTGCTTACACACCTATCAAAGTACTCGGATTATCATGGGCGTTACTCAGCGAAATTGATCAACAAGAAGCGTTTGCACACCTAGAGCAACTACGTAACTCTATCATCACCACAACCATAATAATTGCGATCGTATTAATTATTATAATGGGAGTGATAGGTGCTTTTTTCACCCGCATAGTCGTCAAACCCATAGAGACTTTCTCCCATAAAGTAAGCCAAATAACCAGTCAACAAGACCTCACCATTCGCCTTCCTACTCAGGGGAATAATGAGTTTTCTGCCTTAGGCACAGAGCTTAATTCTATGCTGGAGAGCCTCGCTATTTTTGTTACCAATATGAGGGATAGCGCTGAGAATCTAGCCAGTAACTCACAACAGCTAAGCGATGCCTCAAGTGATGCTGCAGAACAAGTAAATCAGCAGAACCTCGAAGTGAATGCCGCTGCCACTGCCACGACTGAGTTAAGTGCTTCAATAACAGAAGTTGCTTCAAGCGCAGAACAAGCGGCTAGCCAAATGCGTACAACCCGAGATCAAGTCAATACCAGTATGTCAGTCGCTAATGATACCCAAACCGATATCTATCAATTACAAGAGAATATGAACGGAGCTATTACGGCTATGGGGCAACTAGAAACTGAGAGTCAAGGCATCGGCGCGGTACTGGATGTGATTCAGAATATTGCAGAACAAACCAACCTATTGGCTTTAAACGCTGCAATTGAAGCGGCTCGCGCCGGTGAACAAGGTCGTGGCTTTGCCGTAGTCGCCGACGAAGTTAGAACGTTAGCCAGTCGCACGGCAACATCGACCGATGAAATTCGTTCAAAAATTGAGTCTCTGCAAAAAGGTGTAGAAAACGCATTAACGTCAGTGCAAGCGTCTCAAGAGAAAACCTCGAGCAGTATTGAGAAAGTTGAATCGACCGTAAGTTCTTTGCAAGAAGTCACCGGTTACGTAGATCAAGTGGATCAGATGAATGCGCATATCGCAACAGCTGCCGAAGAGCAAAGCCAAGTGACTGAAGAAATTAATCGCAACGTTTTGTTAATTAAAGACTTGTCGGACAACGTACTCGAATTGACGACGAACATTTCTGAAGCCAGTAACGATGTTAGCTCGGTCTCCGTGGATATTCATCGCCAGGTAGATCAGTTTAAGGTTTAATAAACCTTTAGCTTTTCTGGAATTGCAGTGATAGAGAGTTAAAAGAAGATTGACCACAGAGGACACAGAGCGCTGCGCTTCACAGAGGAAAGAAAAGCTAGAAATAGACAGACACAAAAAAGCCGCTGTTCTCTAAGAGTACAGCGGCTTTTCGTTACAACTTATTCAAAAAGCTTGAATAATTTCAAATTAGAAATTACTTCAAACGTTCCCAGTCAGTAGCGATATCTCGACTCAAGAGCCCCATGCCGATACTGACTTAGGAACATTAAGAAATCACTTCAAACGTTCCCAAACTGTTGCAATACCCTGACCCATGCCGATACACATAGTAGAAACACCGAAC
>Ga0209396_1003169_pt1 | contig 16782 bp, 10 predicted proteins | sample GOMGulsemesocosm_6_FD_184638 | JGI IMG/M metagenome (GOLD analysis project Ga0209396, IMG submission 184638) | Methane-oxidizing microbial communities from mesocosms in the Gulf of Mexico - GOM8C Gulf of Mexico (SPAdes) (version 2) | ecosystem: Environmental > Aquatic > Marine > Cold seeps...
TTTACCATCCGTAGCGACAGGAGAGCATTGGTTTGGCACTACGGCGCTGGAAAAAGGCCTTGTTGATGAGCTATCTACCAGTGATGATATTTTATTAGCGCATAATAAAGAAAATCAAATTTATAAGGTTAAATTTTCAATCAAAAAACCATTAAGCGAAAAGTTTGCAATTGGATTGAGCAGTTCATTAGAACGTGCATTTATCTCTATTTATTCAAAAGTTAGAACATCATTCATGTCTAAGTAATATTTTTAGATATGAAAAAGGCCAAGTTTAAAACTTGGCCTTTATTTTTTGCGTTGGTACCTAAATAAACTCAAATTTATAAAGAATTACTTCTTCTCAAAGTTCATTTCTTCAAGTTTTTCACCAGCGTGTTTATCGTAGAAAATGTTTTCATCAAGCTCACCTTCCGTTTTAGCAACCACACAAGTCACCATACAATCACCCGTTACATTTACCGCGGTTCTTGTCATATCTAATAATCTATCAACACCCATAATGATAGCAATACCTTCAACCGGTAAACCAACTTGGTTAAGCACCATAGCGAGCATGATCAAACCAACACCTGGTACGCCAGCAGTACCTACAGATGCTAAAGTAGCTGTGAGAATTACCATTAAGTAATCAGACGTTGTTAAATCTACTGCAAATATTTGCGCAATAAATACAGTCGCAACACCTTGCATGATTGCAGTACCATCCATATTGATAGTTGCACCTAAAGGCACTGTAAATGAAGCAACAGAGTTTTTCGCGCCAAGTTTTTTAGTGGCCGTTTCTAATGTAACCGGCATAGTGGCACTTGAGCTTGATGTACTAAAGGCAAATAAAGCGTTCGCTTTCATTTTTGTTAAAAAAGTAATTGGGCTTAACCCTGTAATCGATTTTAATAAAGTAGGGTATACAACAAGTGCATGAATAAATAAGGCAATCAGAACAACAAAGAAGTATTTAACAAGTTCAGCAATGGCAGCGTAATCAATTGAAGAAAACAGTTTAGCTATAAGACAGAAAACACCGATAGGCGCTAAGTTCATTAAAATGGTAACTAGTTTTAAAATTACATCGTTTAAATCATTAAAAGTTTTTGTTAAACGCTTACCTGGCTCGCCACTTAATGTCATTGCGATACCAAACAATAAAGCAAATACAATTACTTGCAGCATATTACCTTCAGCCATTGCTGAAATAGGATTTGTTGGAAACATATTGATAATAACATTTGCTAAAGAAGGGGCTTCTTTGGCTGCATATTCAGCAGATGTTTGCAGTCCTGAAATTTTATCAAAACTCACTAAGTTAGCTAAACTGATTGCAATAGTGATAGCAATTGCTGTTGTTAATAAATAAAGCCCAATTGATTTACCGCCTAATCGTCCTAACTTACTAGGGTCGCTTAAGTTACAAGTACCACATACTAAGGATACAAATACTAAAGGAACAACTAGCATTTTCAAACTTGCAACGAATATCGCTCCACCAATGGTTAGTAAACCATCAACAAAGAAACCTTTAATCGCTAAATCAAAAAAGCCTAAAGAAATATATACATCATCTTGACCACCTATGATCCATTTAAAAATGGAACCAACGAGTAAACCTAGGACTAAACCTATTAGGATACGAGAGGTGAGAGAGAGTGACTTATTATTGTGTAACTCATTTGTCATTTTGTGAAAACTCAATCGTGTTTAAAGCCGTATAGACTACCAGTCAATGAGATTTATTACAGTTAATATAGGTAAGTTTTTTAAAAATATGTAATTTATATGTGTTTTGTACCAATTACTTAATGGAAATCTGTAATTTATAGGTTAATATATGGTAAATAACTCTAATTATAACAAGCTAGGGAGAGGTAAATGCCTTTAATCCGATTTTTCTGCATCATGCTGATAAGCATAGCAATAACCGCATGTGGCGGTGGTGGTAGTCTAGAAAGTCCAGGAGGCGGTTCTTCAGATAAGTATGAATTGGTAGTTACCTTGGTCAGTGCTGATGGTGGTGACGGTATTAGCGAAGTATCAAAAGCGGTACCAGGGAAGCTTATTGCTAACTTAACTAAAAATGGCAGTGTATTTTCTAATCAGTTAATCACTTTTACTATAGGTGATCAAGGCATAGGTATATTAAACCCAACATCTGGTACAGCCCAAACAAATAATAATGGCGATGCTGAAATCAGTCTTCATGCAGGGGCGGTTGCAGGAGGCGGAACAGTTTCAGCAAGTTATACAACTGCTGATAATGCTACTGTCACTGTGACACATGTATTTACAAGTAAGGGTGATGATGGTGATTCAGGTGGTGAAGAGGGAGCATTTAAATTAACTGTTTCTGTTGCGGATAAAAATGGTGATGCATTTACCCAAGATAACCCTATTACATCAGACAATATAGGCACTGTCAGTGCCAAAATTACAGAAGATGATATAGCTGTTGCTAATGTTCTTGTATCTTTTTCTACAGAGTTTACCGGAGAAATAAAACCAAGTATTCCAGGTACCGCGATTACAGATGCACAAGGTATCGCTAGAATAGATTTAGCTTCAGGTAACTTTAAAGGCGCTGGTAAAGTAATTGCTACATATTCACCGGTCAATGGTTCTGAACTTATAAATGAAGCAGTTTTTTATTCTTCAGGTGATGGTGCACCGATTGATTCAGCGGTTGCTGAAATACAGCTTAAACTATTAATTAACTGTAACCCAGGTTGGGATAGTGATAGAGATAACGTTGAGTTAGACCCTACATTACCAGAAACAGGATGTGAGATTGTTAATCGCTTTGCCTCTGATGAATTAGTTGATGTATTTGCTAAAATTTCTGATACAAATACGGGTGATGGATTTAGTAATATATTAATTGAATCTGAAACCACATCTGGGCGTTTACTGCCAGAGTCAGGTGCTGCATTAACGGATAAGCAAGGTATTGCATTATTAAAACTACAACCAGATGTTGATGGCGGTGCAGGTGAAGTAACTGTTTCAGCTAAAGGCGTTAGTAAATTAACTGCTTTTTCGGCAAGCGTAGCTGAAATATCTATGACGATAGATAATGGTTTACCAAACAAGCTTGATTCAGATGGAGTACCGATAGAAGGTGAGTTCACTCCTTTGGCTGCGGGTTCAACTACAGTTATTACAGTCAAAATATTTGATAATGACAATGCATTAATTACAACGCCATTGGAAGTCGAGTTTTCTTCTGGATGTAGTCAAAGTACTCCACCTCAATCAATCCTTGATGGTAAAGTAACAAGCACTGGTGGTATTGCAACAGCGACATATAAAACTTCTGGTTGTGCTCTTAGTCAAGGCGATACGGTTCGTGCGAGTGTTTCAACTGGCGGTTCAGTTGTCATAAGAGAAACTGTGATCCCAGTATCAGCAGCACCTGTTGCATCAATTATTTTTGATAATGTGACAAATTCTGTTTTAGCACTAAAAGGAACTGGCGGTCAAGGTAGAACTGAGAACTCCCAAGTAACATTTAAACTAATTGACAGCTTGGGTTTACCATCAACGCAATCTCGTTTAGATTTTAAATTATCATCAGAGAATGGTGGAATTAGTTTATCAAGTAACTCTGCTGATACAGATAGTGAAGGTTTTGCACAAGTTCAGGTTAATTCTGGTTTCGTTCCTATGGCTATTAGAGTACATGCTTGTTATATACCTGATGATCAAATACCAAGTTCACAGCTTGATGATGTAACATGTTGGAAAGAAATGTACGATGCATGTCAGTTAGCAGGAGATGCACGACCAAGCTATTGCCCGTCAGGTGTATTAAACTTAATTAGTTTAGATGAGCAAATCATTTCAGTATCAGATTTATTATCAATTAGTACAGGTTTGCCTGATAATAATAGTTTTACTGCATCGCCAGAAATATTAAATGTTGAAGCTTTACAATACACAGGTGTTATAGATGATTTAAGTATTTACCTTGCTGATCAATTTAATAACCCAGTACCTGATGGCACTGCAGTTTATATCACGACAGAAGGTGGTGCAGTTGGAACAATAGATGGTGAAGCGTTTAATCCACAACTAGAATGTAGAACAGTTGATGGTGTATGTGTCGCACAATGGAGAAGTCAAAACCCTATTCCATTTAGTGAAACAAAATGGGGCAATAGAGTTGGCGATTATAACCCTAAACAAGTTTATAAAGCGAAAAGTGATTTATTGATTTCTCAAGGAAACTTGACGCCTAGTTATGATGAAATTAAAGCCGTGTCAAATTCAGCTTTAGATCCATCTATATTAGAGAATACTAGAAACTGTGATTTATATAACGGTGCTTGGGCACCATGTTTAAATGGTATTAGAAATGCCGCATTTTTTGATGATGGTGTTCCTTTAGGTGCACGTTCAACATTACTTGCAATTTCAAAAGGTGAAGAATCATTTGTTGATTTAAATTCAAATGGTCTTTTTGATTCTGGTGAATATTATTATAGTTATGACTTGCCTGAAGCATTTATAGATAATAACGAAAATGGTACTAGAACTGCAAAAAGCTGTAATGAAGTAGAAGGTTCAGAAGCCGATGCTTGTGATCCAATTAATACTGATGGCGGTCATGGTGAAGCGTATTTCTCTGATATAAATGTTAATGGCCAACATGACTTAGCAGATGGTAAATTCAATGGATTACTTTGTACTGAAGCTGCTGAAGCAGATGGCAAATGTAATAAAGAATTAATTGATGTTCGTAGAAACTTTGAAATTGTTATGTCTGGTAGTACAGCATATTCACGATTTATGGTTAGTAAAAATTCAGCTGGTGTTAATGCTAGTTGTACTAGTACTGCAAGTTTAGTCTTAGAAGAATCCGAGTTCTCAGATTTTTGTGATGTGATGTCAATTGATATCTCTGCAATTATGGTTGACCACGACGGTGATCCAGATACTGCAGAAGTCGACCAAGGACTAACAGGCATGAGTGTATTCTTCTATTTTACTGATATTTATAACAACCCTATGCCACAAGGCACTACTATTACTTTCAGTGCAGGTAATGGTGAATACTCAGGCCCTACGAATGATATCGTGGGTAATACTACAAGTACTACACCTCAAGTTTATGGGTTTAGTATTGTGAGAGAAGGAACTGGTAATAAGAGTCTTGCAGGTGTTGTTGAAGCAAAAATAACGACACCAAAAGGAAATATAACGCTCCCTGCTTTAACAATATTAGATGATAGATAATTAATCGTCATAAAATGATAAGGCTCCTACTTGGAGCCTTTTTTTTGATCGAAAAATAACAGAATGGTTAAAAAACTAACAAATTAAGCCGGTTATGGAGTTTTTTTTAATTTTTTTCTTGTAACACTGGCACTTTATGGATATACCTTTAATAATACAGCCCTAATAGGGTATTAATTTAACTTTTGAATAATTATTGTTCACACATAGGTTCTCATGGGCAAATCGTTAGTAATTGTAGAGTCTCCAGCAAAGGCTAAAACAATAAATAAATATTTAGGCAAGAACTTTGTTGTTAAGTCCAGTGTTGGACATGTTCGCGATCTTCCTACTTCAGGTTCAGGCAAAAAGAAAACAACTGCTACAAAAACGCCTGCTGAAGTTCGCAAAATGGGTGCTGAAGAAAAAGCAGCCTATAAAAAGCAAAGAGATTATAAAAACCTAGTAACTCGAATGGGGATCGATCCTGAAAAAGGATGGAAACCACATTACGAAATATTACCGGGTAAAGAAAAAGTAGTGCAAGAATTACAAAAACTCGCAGAAACTGCTGACACTATCTATCTCGCAACCGATTTGGATAGAGAAGGGGAAGCAATTGCTTGGCACCTGCAAGAAATCATTGGCGGTGAACCTGAGAAATATAAGCGTGTTGTATTTAATGAAATAACAAAAAATGCTATACAGCAAGCCTTTGAAGCGCCAGGAGAGCTTAATACCGATATGGTATATGCACAGCAGGCCAGAAGGTTCTTAGACCGTGTGGTTGGCTTTATGGTGTCTCCATTGCTGTGGCAAAAAGTAGCAAGAGGTTTATCTGCTGGTCGAGTGCAATCTGTTGCAGTACGTTTATTGGTCGAAAGAGAGCGTGAAATTAAGGCGTTTATTCCAGAAGAGTTTTGGGATTTACATGCAGATGTTACAACTAAAGAAGATGCATTACGTTTAGCTGTTACAAAGTTTAATGAAAAAGCATTTAAACCTGTAACAGAAGCACAAACTCAAATAGCTGTTGATGCCCTTAATAAAGCTGATTTTATTGTTAAAGCTAATGATAAAAAGCCAAGTAAGAGCAAACCAAGTGCACCATTTATCACATCTACAATGCAACAAGCTGCAAGTACACGTTTAGGCTTTGGTGTTAAAAAGACGATGATGATGGCTCAGAGATTGTATGAAGCGGGTCATATTACTTATATGCGTACCGATTCAACCAATTTATCACAAGAAGCTGTTGGAAACTGTCGCGACTATATTGAATCGAACTTTGGTTCAAATTATTTACCAGAAGATCCTATAAATTATAGCTCTAAAGGTAACGCACAAGAGGCCCATGAAGCTGTCCGTCCATCAAATGTTGAAATATTATCAGGTCATTTAGATAGTATGGAAGCTGATGCAAAAAGGTTATATGAATTAATCTGGCGCCAATTTGTTGCTTGTCAAATGACTCCAGCACAATATGATTTAACGACAATAACAGTTGAAGCTGCAGGCTATGAGCTTAAAGTTAAAGGCCGTGTACTAAAATTTGCAGGTTGGACACAAGTACAACCAGCTGTGCGCAAAAAGAATGAAGAAGAACAAGCATTACCTGCAGTTGAAATTGGCGATAAACTCAATTTAACGCAACTAGACCCTGTTCAGCACTTCACAAAACCAACAGCACGATTTGGTGAAGCAAGTTTAGTGAAAGAGCTTGAAAAACGTGGAATAGGTCGACCTTCTACTTATGCTGCCATTATCTCTACAATACAAGATCGCGGTTATGTTCGAGTTGAAAATCGTCGTTTCTTTGCTGAAAAGATGGGTGAAATAGTTAATGATAGATTAGTTGAAAACTTCACAGACTTACTTAATTTTGACTTCACTGCAAAAATGGAAGGTAGACTTGATGACATCGCTGAAGGTGAGCGTATTTGGACTCAAGTACTCGATAAGTTTTATGCTGATTTCTCGGAACAACTTACAGTCGCTTCAAAAGAAGAGATTGAAGGTGGTATGAGATTGAATGAAATGGTTGAAACGGATATCGATTGTCCAACTTGTGAACGTAAAATGGGTATACGTACTGCTTCAACTGGTGTGTTTTTAGGCTGTACGGGCTATAGCTTGCCACCAAAAGAACGCTGTACACAAACCATGAACTTAGTTTCTGGTGATGAAGCGATTGCAGTTGACTCAGATGAAGCTGAAACAGAAAGTTTACGTCAAATGAAGCGTTGTCCAAAATGTGAAACTGCGATGGATTCATATTTAATTGACGAGTCTCGTAAATTACACGTTTGTGGTAATAACCCAGGTTGTGAAGGTGTTATTGTAGAGCAAGGCACATTTAAAATTAAGGGCTATGATGGTCCATTAATTGAATGTGACAAGTGTAGCAATGATATGCAGTTAAAATCAGGCCGTTTTGGTAAGTATTTTGGCTGTACAAATGAAGAGTGTAAAAATACGCGTAAGCTTCTTAAAAGTGGTGAAGCTGCACCACCTAAAGAAGATCCAGTTCATTTAACTGAATTACCATGCGAAAAGTCAGATGCCTATTTTGTTTTAAGAGATGGTGCAGCAGGCATATTTATGGCAGCTTCAAGTTTCCCTAAATCAAGAGAAACAAGAGCACCTAAAGTCGCTGAGCTTAAAAGGTTTAGAGATCGTATTTCTTCTAAGTTCTATTATTTAGCTGATGCACCGGTTCAAGATCCTGATGGCAATGAAGCTGTCGTACGCTTTAGCCGTAAGGCGAAGTCTCAGTATGTTATGACTGAAATTGACGGAAAAGCGACAGGATGGACTGCGAAGTTTGTTGATGATAAGTGGGTAGAAGAAGCTAAAGCAAAAAAAGCGCCAGCGAAAAAGAAAGCCCCTGCAAAGAAAAAAGCACCGGCTAAGAAGAAAGAAACAGTTAAAAAAGAGACAACAAAAAAAGAAAGTTAAACACCTTAAATTTGTTGTATAAAAAAGCCATATCGATTTAAATCGATATGGCTTTTTTTATGTCTGTGTTTTGTCCTGAAATCTATTTCATTATTAGAGAAATCTAATTTGGCGCACGTGTAAGGTCTTAAAGTGGTTATTCTCTAGTTTTCATATAAAATGGATTGGGATTAATTAATTATTATTGGCAGTTTTTATAAACTGTAATCAAGAAGCGCTAATAAATCGATATAAGAGACTTTTTAAGTTTATTTTGTAAAGCAACAAGCAACAAGCAACAAGTAACAAGTAACAAGTAATAATAACTGCTCAAAGGGGCTGTATCAGTTCTAGGGATTTTATCAGCAGAAGATAATCAAACACATACAAGAAAAACCAAATTGGGTTTATGATCTTTTTTGTATGTGAAATTAATTATTACATTGATTTCGTTTTAATTTAAATATTAAAACTACCATTTCTTTTTAGGTGCAAATAATACATCTAAGTCATCTTGTTCTTGTTCTGCTTTTTTCTTTGCGTCGGTAGCATTAGTTGCTTTTAAATCAGTTGTAATCTGAGATAGAAAACCTTCTAACTCAGCTTTTTTTGCACTGATGTATTCATCTGTGTATGAAACAGAATCGAGCGTATTAAGTGCTTTTTCAAAGTATTGGCGCGCTGAACCTAGCATATTTGCAGAGCGGGCTGCATTACCACGCTTAACTTGACTATCTATATTTATTTTTAATTGGATTTTTTCTAACCTTTTATCTTCCGATAAGAAAATTTGTGTATCAACTCGTCCTTTTGAATGCTCTGAACGAAGTAAGTTTCTTAACTTCTTAATACCTTGTACTAAGCCTATGATTTGTTTTTCATTATCGGGTAAAACGATTTTTTCGGAAGCTGTTGTTTCACCTGATTGCGGGTTAGATACCCTCTCAGTTGCTTCACGCAAACGATTTTTTATTTCTTTTGAAGTAGGTGATAACTCAGACATAGACTTTAAAGAATCAAATATTCTTTTTTGCATTACACCTATGATAGATTTTGACATAGGAATATTTGAAGAATTCATTAGAATGGATTCCGTCTCTTCAATTATTTTTTTATGTTTAGTGAGTTCTTGTCTACGTTCAACTTCTTGTTTTTCTTTATGCTGTTGCATAGCATTAACCCAAACGGCTACAACGACTAAAGCAACGATTAAAACAATGATGATAGAAACTATCATATGTGCATCTCTTTAAATAAAACGGATAATCAAACTTAATCTTACATAAATATAGTAACTTATACCAATTTACACGATGAATTTTTAATTTAATTCTAAGGAATTTTTAAAGTGAAAATGCTACCACCTAATAAACCGCCATTGTTAAGCTCAATACTGCCTTTCAAGTTGTTTGCTTCATGGGCATTTGCAATTAAATTTGCAAAATATAGTCCCAAACCAGTACGGTTATGAATTAAATTTGTTGTGCTCATTTTATCTGTAGGTGAATTGAGCATAGCTTCCGGATAACCATCGCCATCATCATAAATATTTATTTCAAGTATAGTGTCGACTGTTTTGGCTGTTATTAATATTTTTGTTTTTGTATATCTCAGAGCATTGACTAAAATATCATTCAGTAAATTACTTACTAAATCCAAATCAAAAAACCAAGCAAGGTCATCCTCTATTTCACAAATACACTCAATTTCTTTGTTGTTTATATACATTTCATTTTTTGCCCAGAGTTCATCTATTAACTCATCAAGATAATGTTCTTCAACATTTAGCGGTAAATTTTTATTGTCATTTTTATAAAGAGCCAGAAGTTGTAACAAGTTGGAATTTACTCTGGCTATTTCGTAATGTATTTGCGCAAGTTCAGCACGCGTTTGATTATCATGATCAATTTTGTCATTAATTAAGTCGATGGATTGTAACAACATACATAATGAATTTTTCATATCATGCATACTGGCACCCAATACTGTTGAAAAATCTATTCCGGTTTCTTTCATTATTTTATATTTCCAGTTTGTGTCGCTAACTGTGCCTTTATATGATTTATCAGGTTTTGGCTGTGTGCATATCGGTGATCTGAAGGTTCTAAATTTTCTAAAGATTGCGAACATAATACTAAAACAGTTGATTCTACTTGTTTTTTCTCTCCAGACAAAGCAAGTTTGTACAAGCATTGTAGTAAATTTAATGCAATATTGGCGTTACTAGGAGAATTTAGCAAGGCGGTTTTAAATGAATTTTTAGCTGTTATATAGTCTTGCTGTTTAAACTTTAGCATGCCTTGTCGGTTATAATTTTGAGATTTTTTTGCATTTTCTTGTGTAAATAGCTCTGATTTTTCTATACCTATCGTTTCATCTATAATATCTATGATACTTTTTTCTTCAATATACTTTTCAATAAATGCAATTTCTGATACTAAAAAGGGTTTAAGCTTATCAGGGTGATTAGAGATGTTTTTCAAGAATGTTGCGATTATCTCTAAATTATCATCACTTTTATTTGATAAATACTTTAAAAGTATTTGATGAAGTTCAACTGCTGTTTTAAGTTGTATGTTATTTGGGTAGTTTTTTGTAATGGTTCTATAAATAGGGCTATATTCTTTGGGTGCGCGTCGCGATAGAGCGCCAAATGAACCAAATTGGACGATAGTAATGACTTGTAATGTACTTATATAGTCATCAGGTAAGATTTTAACTGAGCTTTTGCCTAATTGAAGTGCTTTTTTAAAAGCCATATAAGAGGTTTCAATATCAAGATATCTTAGTGCTAAATGTCCTAATTGTCTCTGTCTGATCAGGGAGTTTGGTGATATTTCGATTGCGGTTTTTAATAAAGAATAAGCTTGTTCATAGTCACCCAAATTACAATACGTTTCACTTAATAAATCATAGGCAGCTAGTGCATATTTATTTTTACAAATTATACGCTCTGCTAAATTTTTTACTTTAGGTAACATTCCTAGTCCTGCATAAGATTTAGCTAAACCCATAAGGGCCCAGTTTAATTCTCTTTGTTCTATGACACTGCTATATACATTAGCGGCTTTTGCATACTGACCAGACTTTAAAAGAATGTCACCTTTAATTTTTAAGCAAGGCATTGCCGCTCGTTTGTTTTTTAAGGGCAATGCATCACATAAAGAAAGTGCTTGATTAGGTTTTTTTGAATTTAAACTGGTATAAATAGGCTGTAAAATTTCATTGTGTTTTATTAATTTATCTAATCGCGCTTTTAGCGAATTACGCGTGAATGGTTTTGCTAAATAATCATCTGGCCTATACTCGAGTGCACCCATAACAAGGTCCATTGCTGTTTCACCCGTAATTAATATGAAAATAGTATCAGCTTTGAGTAAATTACGATGATTTAATTCTTCAAGAAATTGCAAACCACTTAAAGACTCACCTAGGTTATAATCTACCAAAATGATTTTATGATAATGTTCTGCGTATACTTCAAGTGCATCTTCTGCATTGGTACAGGTATCTACATGGCGAGCACCAAAACTTTCAACCATATTTTTAAGTGATAATCTAAACTCAGAAAAGTCATCAATGATCAAAAAAGAAATTTCAGAAAACCTGTTAAAGGAATTATTCATATTGTCGTATATAATATTTACATAGTATAAATTTAGGTGTATTTAGTGAAAGTTTAAAGGGAATGTATAAATAATTGTAAAATAATCCATTTAGAACTTGGAATAATAACCACAAAGGATTATAACTATAAGTAATAACAAGAGAATTAAATATAATGAAATTACAGCAATTAAAATACATCGTTGAAGTACTAAATAACAACCTTAATGTTTCGGCAACAGCTGAAAATTTATATACATCTCAGCCAGGGATCTCTAAACAAGTACGCATGCTTGAAGATGAGTTAGGCGTGCAAATTTTTGGACGAAGTGGAAAGCATTTAACTCATGTGACACCTGCTGGTAAAGAAATTATTAACTTAGCACGAGAAATTCACTCAAAAGTTGAAAGTATTAAAGCGGTTGCCAATGAGCATACTTTACCAGATCAAGGTAAATTGAACATTGCTACAACGCATACCCAAGCTAGATACGCACTGCCTCAAGTGATACAAGGCTTCATGCAAAAATTTCCAAAAGTATCTTTGCATATGCATCAAGGAACACCTACTCAGATTTCAGAAGCAGCAGCCAGAGGGGATGCTGATTTTGCAATCGCGACGGAAGCCTTACACCTATATTCTGATCTTGTGATGTTACCTTGCTATCACTGGACACGTAGTATTGTGGTCGCCAAAACACATCCTTTGGCTAAAAAACGACATAACTTAACAATAGAAGATATTGCACAATATCCTTTAATTACCTATGTGTTTGGTTTCACAGGCCGCTCAGAGCTAGACAAAGCTTTTAATGAGCAAGGTTTAGAGCCTCATATCGTATTTACTGCTACTGATGCTGATGTCATTAAAACTTATGTGCGTTTAGGTTTAGGTGTTGGTGTAGTTGCATCTATGGCAATAGATCAAGTGACAGATACTGATTTAGTATGTATTAATGCAAGTCATTTATTTGCTGCGAGTACAACAAAAATAGGCTTTAGAAAAGGTACTTTTTTAAGAACTTATATGTATGACTTTATTGAAAGGTTTGCACCACACCTTACAAAAGAGTTAGTCGAACGAGCTAGTTTATTAAGAAATCAAGATGAAGTTGACGCTTTATTTAAAAGTATAGAGCTACCAGTGAGATAATATTCATAACTAGTCAGTCACAGCAATAAAAAAGGCTTGAACTATCAAGCCTTTTTTATTTGAGTATTTGACTAGTCCTAAATAAGGTATTAACACTCGATAATATTTACTGCTAGTCCACCACGAGCTGTTTCTTTATATTTAGTTTTCATATCATTACCAGTATCTAACATGGTTTTGATTACTTTATCTAAAGATACTTTTTGTTCACCAGAGCCTCGAAGTGCTAGGCGTGCAGCATTGATTGCTTTTACTGAACCCATTGCATTTCTTTCAATACAAGGAACTTGCACCAAGCCACCAACAGGATCACAAGTTAAACCTAAATTGTGTTCCATACCAATTTCGGCTGCATTTTCAACATGTTCTACATTACCGCCCATAATTTCAGCGAGTGCGCCTGCAGCCATTGAACATGCGACACCGACTTCACCCTGACAACCTACTTCAGCTCCAGATATAGAAGCATTCTTTTTATAAAGTATGCCAATTGCAGCTGCTGTTAATAAATAACGTGTTGCGATATCACGGTCAACTGTTTTGATGAATTTATTATAATACATCAATACGGCTGGTAAGATTCCAGCGGCTCCATTTGTTGGAGCAGTAACTACACGGCCACCTGCTGCATTTTCTTCATTTACTGCCATCGCAAATAAATCGACCCAATCCATAGCGCGAAGTGGGTCATCATTACTTTCTACATTAATTTGTAAATATAAACTAGGTGCACGACGTTTAACTTTTAAACCTCCGGGTAAAATACCTTCAGTTTCAATACCTTTCTTTATGCATGCTTCCATAACTTGCCAGATGTTGAAAAGCTCATCTTTAATTTCATCAACGGATCTGAGTGTTTTTTCATTCGCCATCATAAGGGTCGATACACTATAACCTTGCTCTTTACATAGAGAAACGAGTTGATCCGCAGAATCAAAGAGAAAGGGAGCGGGTTTTTCTTCACGTTTTGCTAATTCAAGCTGTTTTTGATTGTCAAAATCTTCTTCTAGAACAATAAAACCACCACCAATAGAATAATATACTTGGCTATGTACTTTATTTTCACCCTCAAAAGCAATTAACTCCATTGCATTTGAATGTTTAGGTAAAGTTTTTCTTCTATGGAAGACTACCGCACCTTTTTTAGGAAATTTTACCGGCACAGTCTGATCAAGGTGAATTATTTCATCTTGTTCAATCTTTGATAAAATTTCAGGCACTTTATCGGTATTAATGGTATCAGGATCAAAACCTGCTAACCCTAAAATAACAGCTTTACCAGAACCATGTCCGATACCTGTTTGGCCTAAAGAACCAAATAGTTCTACTTTTACTGCTGTTACTTTGCTAATCAAATCTAGTTGTTGTAATGATTTAACAAATAAGCGTGATGCACGCATAGGTCCCACTGTGTGAGAAGATGACGGACCTATTCCAATGCTAAACATATCGAATGCACTGATCATAAAAATTCTCTTAATACCTAGAACGGATTAATAATTATAACGTATTAAAATGAATTATATTCATATAAACCGATTGTATTTATTTATCAATATCATAAAAAATATTAAAGGAATAATTTAGGCTTTTCTATGAAATAGGGGAATGGAAGTCTGTGTTTGTCGAGGATACTTGGTTAATAAGATTTAATATAATTTGCGCTGTAGCGCCCCATAAAAGGCCATATTCAGTCATATAACCTTTTAAAACAACTGGTTGTTGGTTTCTTGTGAAATTTAAGTCTACCCAATTACTACTTTGAGTGAGTTTATGAAAAGGTAAGAAAAAAGTGTCAGATACTTCTGTGATTTGTGGTTTCAAAGAGAAGTTAGAGTCAATCTGTCCAACATAAGGTTTTATTTCAAAGCCTGTTAGTGTCCAATAGCTATTCATTTGTCCAATTAAATTAATTTCATGTTCAGGGATCCCCAATTCTTCTTCTGTTTCCCTAAATGCGGTTTCTTTGAGAGACACATCTTGTTGTTCAAATTTCCCACCGGGAAAACAAATCTGTCCCGGATGATGTTTTAAATAACTAGGGCGTTTGCATAATAAAATATGTAGTTTTCCATCAATATCACATAGAGGAACAAGTACTGAACTTTTGACAGCATTGTGTGGATACCCATGATCGCCAACTAAAGCATTAAGCTGAAATTGTGGTATAAACTTATGAATATTCACATAGTTCCTTAATTCTATCTGCATTTAAGTTATGCATTCTAGAATTAGTATCACACATTAGCTTGCTAAATGTAATGTCGTATCCATATTACAGCAGGCTTAGATAATTGTAATCGACCTTAAGCAGTTGAATCGGCAACAATACCGCCGCCGGCCCAACAATGAATTTGTTGTGATTCTTTATCGCATATTAAAGTGCGTATAGTGATACTCGTATCCATGTTGCCGCAAGCACTAAGTAATTGTATATGACTCTCATTAAATTAGGAGTTCATAGCAGTTAATACTGGTAATATTTTATGAACTTTATCAAAGGTTTCTTGATATTCAGCATCAGCAGTTGAATCGGCAACAATACCGCCGCCAGCCCAACAATGAATTTGTTGTGATTCTTTATCGCATATTAAAGTGCGTATAGTGATACTCGTATCCATGTTGCCGCAAGCACTCAAATAACCTATAGAACCACAGTAAATAGAACGTCGATGAGGTTCTAGTTCTTCAATAATTTGCATAGCACGTATTTTAGGCGCACCAGTAATTGAACCGCCAGGAAATGCGGCTTCTAATTGATCTATAGCTGTTTTACCATCGGCTAGTTGTGCTGTTACAGTGCTTACTAAATGGTGAACTGCGGCAAAACTCTCGATTTGAAAAATAGCAGGCACTTTTACGCTGCCAGGAGAGGCTACTTTGCCTAAGTCATTACGCAATAAGTCAACTATCATCACATTCTCAGCACGGTCTTTTTCAGAGTTTGCAAGAGTCAGTGCATTATTTTGATCTACGACAGGGTCATTACTTCTTGGCAATGTGCCTTTAATTGGTTTTGTTTCAATTGTTTTATCTTTAATTTGAATAAACCGTTCAGGTGAAACAGATAAAATGCTGCCATTTGGATGATTTATAAATGCAGAAAAAGGCGCTTTATTTTCTTTTCTGAGTGTTAAATAAGCCAGCCAAGGTTCACCTTGATATTTCGCACTAAATCTTTGGGCTAAGTTAATTTGATAACAATCCCCTGATTTAAGGTAGTTTTGTATAGAATTAAATTTGTCAGTGTACTGACTTTTACTCATATTAGCTTGCCATGGTGAAGCTAATTTAAAACACTCAAGGTTTTCTGATATTACTGAAGATAAATGCGATTCATATAAAGCAAAACGGTTGAAACCAGGCTGAGATATAAAAAACCATTTATGAGTTTTGTGGTCATAAATAAGAGCATCAGGGTATAACCCGACAGCCATATCAGGTAATGCAATATCATTGCTAGCACTGTTGTCTATTTTTTCGATGTATCTGCCTAAATCATACGAAAAATGCCCTAATAAGCCACCATTAAAAGGTAAATCATAAGGGGCTTTTACTGATTTAAAGTCTTGCAAATATCTTTTCAGTAATTTAAAAGGTGAAGACGGATTTAATTCTTTATTTACAAAACACTGACCATTACGCGCTTCAATTGTTTTTATGGGTTTGATTGCAATGATATCAAAACGATTGTTAACGTGATTAGGATTGGCTGAATCTAAAAAAACGGCCCAAGGCTGTGTGCTAAATTGTGAAAAAACTTCACAGCTTGTATCTGAGATTTTTAATTCTCTACAGATTAATTGTTCTTTATTCATTAACAGTCTTTTACTTTAAATATTTAGCGTAAATCAGATGGAGGGGTATTATACTGATAG
>Ga0209396_1003171_pt1 | contig 16777 bp, 9 predicted proteins | sample GOMGulsemesocosm_6_FD_184638 | JGI IMG/M metagenome (GOLD analysis project Ga0209396, IMG submission 184638) | Methane-oxidizing microbial communities from mesocosms in the Gulf of Mexico - GOM8C Gulf of Mexico (SPAdes) (version 2) | ecosystem: Environmental > Aquatic > Marine > Cold seeps...
CTTTATTTAGAGAAAGTCGACAAAGTTTAGGCTCTAGGCAGTTAATGAAAAAACTGCGCAAAGAAGGCTTTGAGGTTGGCCGTGACAAAGTTATTCGCTTGATGGATAAACTTGGTTTACAAGTTAAACAGCGTATTGCTTATAAAGTGACAACGATGCGCAAACATAGCCATAGTCTAGCCGATAATATCGTTGACCAGAACTTTAACCCCAAACAGGCTAATCAAATTTGGGCAGGCGATGTGACGTATCTCAGAACAGGTCAAGGCTGGATGTACTTAGCAATTGTGATGGATTTATATTCTCGCCGTATTATCGGTTGGTCAATCCATAAGCGTATGACAGTAGATTTGGTGGAGCAAGCAATGCAAATGGCGCTGAATCTTAGGAAACCGACTAAAGGGATGATATTTCACAGTGACCGAGGCTCTCAATATACTAGCCATCGTTTTGGGCAACAGTTAAAAAATAACAATATTACTGCTTCAATGAGTGGTCGTGATGCCTGTTTGGATAATGCGGTTGTTGAGCGATTTTTTGGTAGTTTGAAAAATGAATGGTTGTTAAATATTTATCATTTAACACGCCAAGGTATGAAAGAAGATGTTGAAGCTTATATCCGATATTACAATCAGATCTGGCTTCATACATCAAACGGTGATTGCTCTCCAATTGAGTTTGAGCAGTCCACAATAAATGTGTCTTATGCTGCTTGACCAGATCACTACCACTTCACAGGATTAATCAGTACATTGCTTTAATGAATACTTTCTCACCGTACAGTTAATAAATGCTTCTGGCCCGAGACCTGAAAAACCTTTTCCTAATGAAACTTGCCCTGAAATTAGATCTTTATACCAGTCTAGCCATGGGTATTTATAGCCGTATGCGCTTGCTGAATGCAAAATTAACTTATCTTTTGGAGGGAGTGGTACCTTTACCTGTTGATTAGGATAAAACTGTTCGATTACAACATGCAACCACTCATGAGTCCAAACACCAGGATCGTTGTCTAAATATTGCTGAATCTTTGCTTTAACACCTATTGCTTCAGGGTTAAATTTAACCGTTACATACCCAGTTCTACGCGCGTCATCAGAGGTGGGTTCTAACCATGCCAAACCAAAATATGGACTTTTAAAACTACAATTTTTGTCTTCTTCACGCCAAAATAAAAATACCGTGTCGTATTCACCCGGTTTTACATTATCAAGTTCTGCTAACCCTTGTTCAGCTTCTAACGTATACCAACCATTTTCATCATTATAAGTTAACTCTACTGGTTTGGTTAAATCACGGCGGTCTATATCCCACTTAATTGAGCCATAAGAATACGGCTCGATATGCTCTTTCATGTTCATTTTAAAAAAATCAAATGCATAATCTAAGTCTTGCTTAGTAAAATTGGTACTGCATTTTCCTATTGAAGATTCTCCAGAAACGGTAGGAACGCCAACAAAAAGAGCTTTCCATAATGAGGGTAATTGCTTGTCTTCAAGAGTAAAATCTATATTAAATTTTGTATCTTTGGTTATATTCACTGTTTTTCTTAAATATAATCTTTCGTTGTCTAAACCAACACTAACAATATGCTCACCTTCTTTTAGGAAAACTATGCTGGGTGTCTTTTTACCAATGTATTGACCGTCAATATAGATACTGCCCTGGCTAACGGCAGTAATTGCGACATTACCACTTGTGCAATCTACAGTGTCGGGACAATTAAAGGGCACCTTGTTTATTTGGGCTAAACAATGAGTAGAGGTGGTTATAAATAACAAAGCTAAAAGTATTAATTTCATTTGATCTATCCGTACCGTCATAATTATATTTAAGCTTTAAAATTAGTTTAAAATAAATCAAGACTAAAAAGATATATTCAAACATAAATGAAGCGATGAACACTTCTCAAAAAAACACATAGTATTCCTATAAAACATTTATAAAAGCATGTTTTATTAATACCCTGCTATTATCATTTTTAACCGCAGGTAAATACGATCACCGCGCTGTCATATTCTTCTGCAAGATTTAAACGTAAACCTTTGTTCATCAAATCTCTACCGGTCATAACAAATCCATTTTGCTGACAATGAGGAAGCTGCCCTTTAAGCAAGTTGATTTCTTCAATAAGGTAATCAGATGAAGCATTTAACCCCTTTAATTTGACCATTGGCATAAGTTGCCCAATTAAATGTTTGAGCTTGTATGCAAACAGAATTAATTTGTTTTCCTTTTCACAAAGGTAACTTAGTATCGAATAGTCAGTGTCATAAGGTGACATGATCCTATAAATATCGCCTGTTGAAACAACATTTCGAATTGATTTATATGATTTTACCGCTTCGCGCACAAAATTGAGAGATTGTTCAGGTAAGTCAGAGAGTTTGAGTTCAAGACCTAATCGCCCTGACATTGCTACGTCAAACCTAAACTTTAAAGGCAAGGTTCTACCCGTTTGGTGATTAGGGCAAATACTGACATGATTTGCACACGCAATTGTTGGATAAATATGGGAGAGTCCCCATTGAATATAAATTCTTTGCAAGGCATCGGTATTATCACTCGCCCAGAATTCATGATGATATTTTAGCGCACCAAAATCGATTCTTCCACCACCACTAGCACATACCTGCAAAATAACTTGGGCAAAATTTTTTTCTATACGTTGATAAACCGTATATAAACCTTGTACATAGTCATACCATAGGTGACTTTGATTATCTTTTGATAAATATTGAGAGCCGAAATTGGTAAAACTTCTATTACAATCCCATTTTATGTATGAAATCCCGGGGTGTTGCTCCAAAATATTAGCGATACTTTGATAAACGTGTTCTTGAACATCGGGATTGGATAAATCTAAAACTAACTGTTGTCGGTATAAAATATTATCCCTATCTGGCTGCTTTATTACCCATTCAGGGTGCTGATTAAAAAGCTGACTCTTTGGGTTAACCATTTCAGGCTCAAACCATATACCAAAAGATAACTCTCGCTGCTGAGCCTGATCAATAAGGTAATCTAACCCTTTGGGTAATTTAGTACGATTAACCTGCCAATCACCTAATCCACTATATATGCTGTCTCGAGTAAATTCTTTTTCTCCAAACCATCCATCATCCAAAACAAACATTTCACCGCCCATTTTAACCAAGCCGTCCATCATTTCAACAAGAACATCTTCATTAAAATCGAATTGAGTACCTTCCCAGCTATTCAAAATAATCGGACGAGGAGAGTCGCCATCACGTAAGTTATATTTACGACACCAACGATGAAAGTTTCTGGAAATTTTTCCAGTACCTTGATCTGAGTAATTTAAAATAAATTTTGGTGTGGTAAAGCTTTCACCTTGTTGAAGATGATAGTCTGCCGCTATGCTCTGATTGGTCGACGAGATGGTAAGTAGTTCTCTTTGAACTCGATCATGAGCCAATTTATTAAAATTATAATTAAAGTCTATTTTCCAACTACCCGTCCAAGCATAAGCACCACCGATCACTTCACCGAAGTCTTCATGACTCTTACCTTCGGTAGATAATAAGAATGCTGGATTAAACCCAAAAGAAGACCAAGTACCAAAATTATTTTCGAGTGTTTTTTTACCAAAATTAAGCTTTTCTTCTTGTATACTGGCTTCCCGCTCCCACAAACCAAAAAAGCTAGTTAAATGGTAGTTTGCAGTTTTATTTGATAATGCCAATTCAAAAGAAGCATAGTCATGCAAAGTAATATTACTGACTTCATTGTTTTTGATAACGGTCCAACATTCGATAATATCTTCAGCGATATAAGCTAAATAATGAAGCTCTACATATAAACTATGTAATTTATCTCGTAACTCTATAATTGTTTTAGTGCGATTACTGTCAATTTCATGGATTGAATGTGAGATATAGATGAGTTCAGTAGAGATCGCCTGATCAGCATGGGTGACTCTTAAAGTAGAGTTGTGCTCGCTGCCTCCAAAGGTAGAAATAGCTTTAGGTAATTCATATCCTTTGACGATAGGACCTGAAGCAATGTACTTCTCCGGATTATCAAGTTTTCCACCGAAATGGCAAGTAAGCAGTGATTTTTCTTCACAAACTGCGAGTACTAAAGCTGCTGTTGTTGTCTCTATAGTAATAATTCTTTCAATATTATATTCGGGAGAATCTATAATTTTATCATTTAATTTCATAGGTAATCTTTCTTGAATTTAGACACTTTCATGTCAAAAGCACAAATGTTATCGCTAATGACTTTAAATAGCCTAGCGCTACTTATTTTTATCTTGTGATTGAAAACAGCAAAATCCTGTATAAGCAAAAACAAAAGCTAAGGTAATATTAATTAAGGATAGTAGCTGCCAATGCCAATAATCAAAAACTGAAACTCCCAATGTAACGTAAACAAATACTGCGGTTGTACTCCATGGAATTAAACTTTCAATCATGGTGCCAGTATCTTCCAGTGATCTTGATAACACTTTTCTTGGCACTCCAAATTCGTCATATTTTTTTGCAAAAGCTTCTCCAACAATAAAACTATTGGCATACTGACTTGACGTCATTGCGTTGGTAATTCCAGAAGCGACAAGTGAGGAAGCAATCAAGGTTGACGTTTTCTTTATGCCGCTAAACAATCGATTAATTAATGTTGGCATCGCTTGTATCTGCTCAATAATGCCGACATAAATAAAGACTAATAGAGTAATAATTATCGGTTCACTTAACGCGTATAAGCCACCTCGATTAAACAAAGAGGCAATACTCTCGGGTAACATACTGATATCACTCCCTTGAGCCATATTCACGTTAAACCCTTTGTAGAGTGTTTGAATAATATTATCGAAAGAATAATCTTGGAGAAATAACGACAGACAACATGCAATAAGAGTAGAAAATATTAGTACAGGTAAAGGTGACATGCGTTTAAATGAGCCGTAGAAAATAACTAATGGCGGTAAAAGTAAGAGCACATTGAAGTGAAATAAACGCTCTATAATACTTACAGTAGACTCTACGATCGCTGCTTCATTGCTGTCCATTTGAGGAGGATAAATAAAACCTAAAATAATAAACGCTATGGCTGCCAGCACTGCTGCCGGTAAAGTGCTATAAAACATTGACTGAATATGTTCATAAACATCAATTTCTACAGCAATAGCAGCGATATTAGTGGTATCTGATAAGGGTGATAATTTATCACCAAAATACGCGCCACCAACAATTGCCCCGGTGACTATAGCTAAGTCTGCATTGATCACATTGGCAACAGTAATAATAACCAAACCAATAGTGGCAATAGAACCCCATGACGTACCGGTGCATAGAGAGAAAAATATTGGCACTACAAACGCAAAAATAAAAATATAATCAGGCTCGATTAACTTTAAACCATAAACAACCAACATCGGAATTGTGCCTGATATTATCCAACTACCGACAAGTAGACCTATCGCAAAAAGCAAAAGTAATGTGGGTATTGCTTTTGATATTTTCTCACTCACAGCATATTGAATATCATGCCAACGAAAGCCCAAATAGAATAATTGAACCATGGCCAATATTGATGCGCTAAGAAACACCAATTCTAAAGGTAAAGGAGCTTGGTCAAACAATAAAGGCCTAAGCATTAACCCATATATAACAGGCAATAACAATGCACCTATTGCTATTATTGCTTGGTAAATGGTGGTGTTAACAGCTTTCATATCATTTTTCACATTTTTCCCTTTTTATCATACGACGATGAAACGATCAGAAGTCTTACTTGCTTATTCGAGCAACCCAGCCACCACTAGGTGCCAACTTAATCTTAACCCCTGTTTTGGCTGTCACTCTTTTTGTTTGTTTTTGATAATCACTGGCATATTTATCAGCATTTATGCCATCAGAAAAACTTTCCATTGAATAATCGCCTTTACCTAAAAATGTTAAATCAATAGTGAATTCTCGTTCCTTACTATTTCCTAATACACCAATAAACCAAGCTTCACCTGATTTTCTCGCCGTAATAATATGATCACTTAATTTGGCAGAAAGGATAATAGTTTCATCCCAAACTGTTGGCACCTTAGCAATAAACTGTGTCGATTCATGTTCTTTTAAATAGTTAGACGGAGAGTCTGCAAGCATTTGTAAAGGACTTTCAAATACCACGTATAGTGCCATTTGATGAACACGTGTTGTTTTGCTCATTGGACGATTAAAAATAATTTTGAAGTTGTCCGTTTGAGCATTAACCATGGCACCAGGAGTATAATCCATTGGCCCTGCGAGTTGACGAATAAAAGGCAAAGTTAAGTTATGCTCTGCGGTAATATAATCGGCCCATTTGTTATGTTCTAAGCCTCTAAGACCTTCACGCGTAATAACATTAGGATAAGTTCTTCGTAAACCTGCGGGTTTATATGAACCATGAAAATCCACCAATAAATGGCGTTCAGCAGCTTCTTTCGCTACTCGCCAATAATAATTGACCATGTCTTGATCATCTCGTTGCATAAAATCAACTTTAATCCCGGCCGCTCCCCATTTACTAAATTCATCAAGGGCATACTCAAGTTGTTGATCTAAGGTTTTCCAAATAACCCATAAAATCACATCAACATTTTTTGATTTTCCATAATTAATAATTTCTTGTACATTGATATCAGGCACAAGATTTAGAACATTATCAAGTTGATGCCAACCTTCATCTAAAACAATATATTCGATGTCGTATTTTGCGGCAAAATCGATGTAATATTTATAGGTTTGAGTATTAATTCCAGCTTCAAAATCAACACCGTAAATATTATTCGCATTCCACCAATCCCAAGCCACTTTACCTGGCTTTATCCAAGAAGGGTCAATCGCTAGTTCATCAGCCAACAAATATGACATTTCATTAGTTAATAACTCAGCATCATTTTGTGAAATAGCAAAAACTCGCCATGGAAAATCTCGACCGCCCTCTTCTTCGCTAATTTGGTGACTCGACAAATAAGCAGCTCTTTGAATAATAATTTCATTACGGTCTGAGTTCTTTTTTAATTGACTTTTTGATACCTGCTTTGGAAAAATCCCTTGAAGAGAATGATCACTATTACCTTTTAACCACATACCAGGGTAATCACGTAAGCCCGTTTCAGTAATGACTATTTTAGTGCCTGTGGTGTCTACTAATAAAGGTAAACTAGCAAATTGTTTTGGTTTAATTTCACTAAGCGACATTGGCAAATACAGTCGCTCATTATGGGAAATAAAACTTTTCTCTTCTGGAAACAATACTTGGTGATCACCCTTAAAATTAAATTGAGCATATTCATTCTTAACTTTAATATTCCCTGTCATTTGAGTACTAAACCTGTATGCCATTCCTTGATCAAAGACTCTAAAAGTGATGCTCTGTTGATTATCATACATTAAAATAATTTCATTATAATATTCTGCTATTTCTTTTGATTTCTGTTGAACATGAGGGAATAAAGTACGGTTAACACTGTTTCGCTTTACACTGACAATATGTTTTTCAACAGCAATTTTATTGTTCTGGATAATGGAAAGTGATGCTAATGAATGATTAAAAATAGATTCACCTTCTACTTTTAATGAATAACTCAAATGCGCATTGAATGTTAATTCAACGTTTAATTTACCATTAGGTGAGTCTATCTTGTAAGACTTGGCGTGTAAGTTCATCATTAATAAAGAACTTGCTATAACAAGTAAGCTAGTAAGTTTTTGGCAAAAATATTTCATATAAATCTTCTTAACATAAAGGATATTGGAGAAAAATTAGTACGGTAATTCCACAAAGTTTTGTCTTGCTGAATAGTCAATTAAATATAAAGGACTTACTACAGTCGATAACCTAAAAACATATGAAACACCCACTACATAGCTATCAATATTACTTAGCGCTAAATTGGAACATTAATTGATATAAATTACTCACTAGAAATAAAGAAGTTCATCCTGAAAAGTAACCTAAACTTGTTATATTAGACTTATAAAATTACAAAATATTCAATTTAGCATTGGACATTTTAAGGCCGTTAGGGTTAACAATGCCATTACGAAATTGTTGTGGTGTTTTATGATATTCTCGATGGAAAATATCATAAAACCGACTAATTGAACCAAAACCGGCTTTAAGCGCAATATTTAGAATAGGTTCATTAGTATCAATAAGTAACGCTTGTGCATGTTGTAAACGCAGCCTATTTACATATTGTTTGATAGAGATCTTCAATACACGAATAAATAATTTCATCGCATAATTTGGGTGTAGTCCTGTTTCAGCTGCAATATCCTTTATCGTGATCTTTTGATCATAATTGTCGGCAATGAAACGTAATATGGTTTGAATATGCGGTAAGCCCGTCACTAACTTTTTAGTGTCCGACAGCTCAGATAATTGAGACAATTTAAAGGTGCTATAAGTTTCAAGAGACATTCGACGAATACGATTTCGAATTTCATCTATAACTTGAAGCATCAGAGGCAATTCTTTCCTTTCTAGATCTCTTTCCCACATACGAGTTAAATACAGATCACTTTCATGTAGATAGTCGGCAACAAGAACCTCTCCATTGAGTATTTCATAAAAAAAATCATTCGATAATTTCCATGATAAAAAAGCTTCAAGGGGAATATAAATGTTTACCATTTCCCCGTCACCAGATGAAGCTATCATTTGGTGAGGAATAGAAGCCCAAAAAACGATCATTTTTCCTTCCGGAACACTAATTTTTTTGCCATTAATTAAATAATCGGCAGAACAATTAAAAAGATAATTAATTTCAATATGACCATGCCAATGACTACAATCCATAATTTGAGGTTTATGCCTTTGAAAGCCAAACTGGTTTTCATAGCCTTGAGACTCTAAAGGACTGCTCTCATTAAAAGCAATTCGGTTTACCCAATCCAACATTTTTTTTACTTTTTAAAACAGAAGGTGACATAAAACTAACTTATATTTTTTAATATAACAAACGAAAGGTTATTTTTTGGGAGCATTTAGTGAATTATCAGGAATATACAGATCCCTTATATTTGCTACCTTCTTGCACATCAAAAACTATCAAGGTTGTTTCTTGAGAAGAATAATGCGTTTTTTAGGAGGTAAATAAGGTCTATTTTATATAAGTTTTATAAGGTGGATAACATCCATAAAAAACCACAAACGAATAGAACAAATATAATATAAACATGATAAAATACAATAAAATAGAGGAAATAATATGAAATTAAAATATCTCTCAATTGCTGTAAGTGCAGCACTGCTTGGATCGTTATCAGCCAATGCTGCTGAAGTGAATAAAGAAAAAAAAGCAAATGAAGAAATTGAAGTAATTAGTGTCGTTGGTATTAAGCGAAGTATGTTGTCAGCTAATGACTTAAAACGAAATTCTGATGTGATCAGTGATGGTATTTCAGCAGAAGACATTGGTGTTTTCCCTGACGGAAATGTTGCGGAGTCACTTCAACGTATTACAGGTGTATCAATTGATCGCTCCGGTGGTGAAGGTCGATTTGTAACTGTTCGTGGTTTAGGCCCTGAATTTAATACCGTACTTGCAAATGGCCGTATGTTAGCGACTGAAAATGCAGGACGAGAATTTAGTTTAGATGTTATTTCTGCTGATTTAATCAATGGAGCACAAGTATATAAAGGCTCTAATGCTTCACTAACGGAAGGTGCAATAGGCGGTACAGTAGATATTTCGACTTGGCGACCATTTGATATAAATGGGTCAAAATTTGTTGCCTCTGCTTCAGGAACTTACGACAGTAACGCTGAAGAGACTGACTATAAAACATCTGCTCTTTACAGTAATACATTCAATAATAACACCATGGGTTTTTTAGCTTCTGTATCTTATAGCGAAAGAACAGCTCGATTAGATAGTATATTTTCTGATGGTTACAGAGATTTAGATTTTGATGCAAGCCAAACCGCCAACGGACAAGCAATTACTGGTGCAACAACATTGGCAGCTCAACGATTCCAAGTTTTCAATCAAAATAGAGAGCGCCTTGGTGGCACGGCAGTATTTCAATATCGACCTAATGATGACCATGAAATCACAATAGATGGTTTAGTATCATTATTTGATGTTGCAGACACTAGTTATCAAGCAGCATATCCACTTGATGCAGGCCGTGCGAGTGGATTTAGTAATGTTGTTGTCGACCAAAATAATTTTGTTACTTCTGCAGATAAAGCTGGGCGTGTTGATGTTATTAAGGGATCAAATCCTCGGGATACAGAAACATTTCAAATTGGTTACAATCATGAATGGCAAATAAATGACAACTTAAAGGTTGTTGGTGATATTGCTTATTCAAAAGCCGAAAGTAGTGCCTATGGTAAAGACAGGTTCTTCATCGCTCGTGCCAATACTGATATTTCATTTAAAATGGCGGGTGATTTCCCACTGATCACCACATCAGAAAATTTAACAGACCCCACTATATGGGAATCTCATGTTGTTGCAAAACAAGGTAGAGATACTAGCGATGAAGTACTTGAGGCAAAAGCTGACTTTAATTATATTATCGAGGACATGGGCATATTGCAGTCAGTTCAATTTGGACTTTATTACTCTGATCGCGATAAAGGTGTGAATGCCTCAAAACGCGGCGAGTGTGCAACTTGTTATAACGGTGGTAAAGCCAGCTATACAGACCCTTCATTCTTTAGCACGTATATGCCTAGTAATTATATGAGCGAAGTGGGTGGTAATTTTACCAATCAATGGATAGATTTCAATTTTAATGACTTCCCTGAATTTTTACAAAGCGAAGACGCATTAAGCCAACTTTCTCCTGAAGTGCGTGAACAGGTTGAAGCTAGGATCGCTGCTGGTGGTTTTGAGCATCAACCTAACCCCGCAGGAACAACAAACGTAACTGAAGAAACTCTTGCCGGTTACCTACAGTTATCATTGGGTGGAGACACTTGGGATGCTGTAGTTGGCGGGCGATATGTGTCAACAGATCTAGTATCTACCGGTCAGTATCAAGAAATAATAGAGTTAGTGGATATTATAGACCCTGATGGTTTTGTTGAAAATCGCACTGTAACTCTGAGTGATCCTACATCTACAGGACTTGAAAGTAGCTATTCTGAGTTTTTACCCAGTGCTAATTTCCGTATGGACTTAGATGATGATGGTGACATAATATTACGTACTGGTTATTCACATACCTTAACTAGACCGACGATTAGTAAGTTGTCAACAGGTATAAGCTACTCAACCAATGTAGGGGCTGAACGTGTTAATGCAAATAACCCGAGCCTTACACCATTTAAATCAACTAATTATGATCTTTCAATAGAATGGTATTTTGATGATGTTGGTTCATTTACTGTTGCCGCTTTTAACAAGCAATTAGACTCTTTCTTAACAGTATCTACAGAGCCAGTAATAATAGAAGGTGTAGAATTTGGCGATACACGTCCACGTAATGGTGGTGAAGGTGATATCACTGGTTTTGAAATTTCCTACCAGCAAATATTCGATAACCTTCCAGCACCGTTTGATGGGTTAGGTGTGCAGGCAAACTATACCAATATTGATAGCAGTGCGGACTATAGCCAATTAGGTAATAGTGAAGAGTTAACATTAGAAGGATTGTCTGAACACAATGCCAATTTAATCGTTTTTTATGAAAAAGATGCTGTTAAATTAAGGTTCGCCTATAACTATAGATCTGACTTTATTAATGAAGCGGTTAGTTGGATTGGTGGACCCAAGTCGACTGATGATTTTGGTCAACTCGACTTTAGAGGAAGCTACGATATCAACGAAAACTTTCAAGTATTCTTTGAAGGTATAAATATCACTAATGAATCTTTAAATCAGTTTTATGACCTTAAAAAATATCAACAAGCAGGATATGAAGATTTTGGTGCTAGATATGCGATTGGTGTAAGGGCACAATTTTAATCGGCAATAACCGTATGAGTGTAGTTAATTAACTGCACTCATAAAATATACTTAACCTATTTGGCAGTGCCACGTAGGCGAAAGTTACTATAATGACATAGGTAAATTTTTTAATTGGTTTTCGTTAAAAGACTACCCGCGTCATTTCTATTTCAAAACTTAGCTTATTTTAAGTTTTATTTATGCTTAATTATGAAAACAAAAACAGGTCTAACAAAATGATTTCTTTTAAACATCCCATTGTAATAATGATGATGGCTGCTAGTTTAGTTTCATGTTCAAAATACGAAGTTAAATCGGCAAAAACAGAGTCATCTCCTCAACCTACGAAAACGGCTACATCTGCCAAAAAGCCAAATATTTTATGGCTCTTTGTTGAAGACATTTCTCCCGATCTAGCTAATGATGGCCAAACATTAGTGCATACCCCCAACTTAGACGCACTTGCAAAAAAAGGAACAAAATTTACCAATACAATTATGCCCGCCCCTGTTTGTTCAGCCCTACGTTCAGCCATTATGACGGGTATGATGCAGACCACACTAGGTGTGCATAATCACCATAGTGCGAGAACCAAAGAATCAGAATTTTATTTACCTGAGCATATAAAAACAGTACCCGAGCTATTTAAAAAAGCGGGTTATTTTACGTTTAACAGTGGTAAAGATGATTACAATTTTTCATATGATCGTAAAGATTTGTATGAAGGCGATTATTTAGTACATCCCCTTTATGGTAAATCAGGTGTACCGATTGATTGGAATGCTCGAAAAAATAAAAAACAACCTTTCTTTGGTCAAATCCAATTAAAAGGTGGTAAACATATTTTCAGCAGTAAATTTAAAGACAAAGTTAAATTCCCTATTGACCGCTCAAAAATAACTTTACCTCCATACTATCCTAATGACCCAGTCGTTGTTGAACAATGGGGGCGTTACCTTGAGTCACTACAAATTACAGATAGAGAAGTTGGCGATATTATTCAACGTCTAAAAGATGATGGTGAACTTGAAAATACACTGGTATTTTTCTTTGCTGATCATGGCACGAGGTTTTTACGTCATAAACAGTTTTTATATGAAGGAGGTATAAAAGTCCCTTTTATCGCTTATTGGAAAGGTAACCCTCAAGTAGTTACTCCTGGTAATAGAGATGAGCTAATTAGTGGTCTCGACATTAGTGCGACTTCTTTAGCGGTCGCAGGTATTGATATCCCTGATTACTTTGAAGGAAAAAACTTATTCAGCGGTAAGTACAAAGCAAAAGACTATGTTATTTCTGCTCGAGATCGTTGTGACTTTACTATTGATAGGATCCGCTCAGTTAGATCTGAGCGCTTTAAGTATATTCGTAATTTTTTCCCTGAAAGATCAGGCATGCAACCAAGCTATCGCGATGAATGGGAATTAACCAACGTTACTCGCAAGCTTTACACCGATGGTAAACTCAATAAAATTCAAGCTAAGCACTTCCTTCCTACACGAGAGCCTGAAGAGTTATATGATTTGGAAAATGATCCATATGAAATCTTTAACCTTGCTAAGGATCCTGCTTTTTCTACTGCATTAATTGAGCATAGAAATATTTTGACTAAGTGGATTAAAGAAACTGACGATAAAGGACAATACCCTGAACGTGAAGAGTCATTAAAACTGATGTTAGGTATATGGGGAGCTACCGCTATTAATCCTGAATTTGACCTTTTGAGAGCAAAGTACCCTGACTTAGCGGGTTCACAATATTATCTAAAAAATGAACTATTCAAAAAGATAGAAAACTCACCAAATAATTAAAGGCTTAGATTACCTTTGCTATCGAGTAATGCTTTAGTCGTAAAGGTAGTCGTTTAAAAACAAAATAAAAAGGTATAGTCAAATTGTATAAACTTAAACCACTAATTTTATTCATATTTTTAATCGCATCAATGAATATATATGCAGAACAAAACGTCATTGATTTCAAATTCGCTAAACAAGCAATGCAAATTGAAGCTGATAAAAGCGAATTTACCTTCAAAGTAACTGATATAAAAAATAACAATGGTGTCTTCACCGCTGTTATAAGGTTAGACAGCAAGTTTAAAGCACACCCTCCCCTTTTTACAGTAAAATGGAACCATGCTTCTATTGATATCGCTGGTTTATGGACACCAGCATTTGATAATGATTATGAAATACATGCTGATTGGAGTAGTAAAACACTTGACTCAAAGCTTACGCGTAACGCGCCTGCGTATACGTTATTTGGTCATGATGACGTTAACCGTTATACCGTCGCGGTAAGTGATGCAATTAACCCAGTTAACCTTTCTGCAAAAGTACGAGAAGAAGACTCTCGTATTTATAACTCAATTGAGTTTTTTTCAGAGCAATACCAAAAAACAACTCACTATGAAGTTGAATTAAGAATTGATACCCGACCTGTCGCTTTTTCAAAATCACTAGCAGGTGTAGCTAATTGGTGGGCGGCAATGGAGCAATATAAACCAATTGACGTTCCAGAAGTAGCCACTGAGCCTATGTACTCAACATGGTACAGCTATCATCAAGACATCACTCATGAAGCGTTACTAAGTGAAACTAAAATGGCAGCAGAATTAGGTTATAAAGCCATTATTGTTGATGATGGTTGGCAAACTAACGATAGTAATCGTGGTTATGCCTACACGGGTGATTGGGAGCCAGAACGATTAAATAACATGGGGAAATTTGTTGCTGACGTTCACAAGTTAGATATGAAGGCTTTACTATGGTATTCAATCCCATTTATGGGTGAAAAAGCCAAATTGGTCGATGAATTTAAAGGAAAATACCTAAGGCACATACCTTCACTACAAACCTATGTACTTGATCCACGATTTCCTGAAGTTCGTGAATATTTAATTGCTCATTACGTTAAAGCCGTAAGAGATTGGAAATGGGATGGTCTTAAGTTAGATTTTATCGACCAATTCAAAAGTGACGAAAATACGGTATTAGAAGCGATAGATGGTCGAGATTTTGCATCAGTTTATGAAGCAGTTGATAAACTTATGTCAGACATGATAACGGAATTAAAAGCCGTAAATCCAGATGTAATGGTTGAGTTTAGACAACGTTACATCGGGCCGGCAATGCGAAAATATGGCAATATGTTTAGAGCAACCGATATTCCGAATGGCGCAGTAAAAAACAGACAACGAATTGTTAATTTACGTGTATTAAGTGGAGACACTGCTGTTCATTCAGATATGTTGATGTGGCACTATAATGAGCCGGTTGAAATAGCGGCTTTACAATTACTTAATATATTCCACTCTGTTCCTCAGCTATCGGTTAGACTTGCAGAGTTGCCAACTAAACATTTAAAGATGGTGAAGTATTACACTAATTATTGGAAAGAAAATAAAGATATTTTACTTAACGGTGAATTTCAACCTTCTGGAATAATTAGCCGATATCCTCTAATTAGTAGTCATAAATCAGGTAAGCAAATTGTAGCCTTGTACGATAATTTGGCTGTAAAAGTAGTGACGGATAATATTGAGATTATCGATATTATTAATGCTAAAAAATCATCTGATGTGATTGTACAACTTAATAAAAGCTGGAATAAGGTAAAAATTGTGGTGACAGACAGCACTGGACATGTTGTAAGGGAAGAAGTAAAACCTATTAAAAATCATCTTTTAAACATTTCAACTCCAGTTTCAGGTTTAGTCTCTATATCTAAGATATAGGCTTTCTCTATTGAGTTAATTATCATGATAAAATCATATAGCTTCTTTTTAAGTAGTTCAAAAGAAGCTATGACGTGGTTTAATGGTTGCGACACGAAGTCGCTATTTGAAGTTGTCTTCCCACAAAAGAGAAGACCATCCGTGTTGCCGGATGAATCTACAAGCTTGAATAAAGAGCAGCTTGCACAATGGAGCAAAGTGCCATTAGGCACGGGGTACAAATCGCGAGAAGCATACCCTCCTGGTAACCACAACTGGGTAAGCGCTAGATAATCGGTAAGGCTAAGATATCTGAATCTGCGTTAAAGATCGTTAGCACGAACATGCGGAAGTGGTTAATGCGCATGAGCCAAAACGGCACTGGTGGTAGGAAGGTCGTTTCCATTATACGGCTTCGCAAACAATATACTGCCCGGTCAATAGCAGGAGCCTAACCCGATATACTTCTATAGTGGAACGTGGAAACCCCGTATCGCTCTCGACGAAATTTGAGACAGCGAGTCGTAAGACAAGCCTATGGTGGTGCGGGATTTGGAGGTCGAAAGAAGCGAATACCATGCCGGTAATAGTATGGATACGGGTTTGAATGTTACCCGGCACGAAAGTGAGCCCACGTTCGACTGGTCTTTCTTTGCAAGATAATTTAAAGAACCTTCGGTAAGAGGAAAAGCAAATGACGACAATGAATTATTTATTGGACGGTGCATCCTCTGCTTGCCAAATTGACTGGAATGCCATTTGTTGGACGAAAGTCGAAAAGCAAGTACGGCGGCTTCAGGTGCGTATTGCAAAGGCTGTTCGAGAAGGACGCCATGGCAAAGCGAAAGCATTGCAGTGGACTCTTTCTCACTCGTTTTCAGCAAAACTCATTGCGGTTAGACGAGTGACACAAAATAAAGGCAGTAAAACTGCCGGTGTTGATAAAGTCATTTGGACAACACCTACACAGAAAATACAGGCTGTCGAGGATATCAAACGAAGGGGTTATCAACCTCTTCCTCTCAGGCGTATTTATATTCCCAAAAAGAATGGAAAGCTGCGTCCGCTATCAATTCCAACAATGGCAGACAGGGTGCAACAAGCACTTCACTTGTTAACCTTGGAGCCTATATCGGAAACGTTAGCAG
>Ga0209396_1003173_pt1 | contig 16770 bp, 8 predicted proteins | sample GOMGulsemesocosm_6_FD_184638 | JGI IMG/M metagenome (GOLD analysis project Ga0209396, IMG submission 184638) | Methane-oxidizing microbial communities from mesocosms in the Gulf of Mexico - GOM8C Gulf of Mexico (SPAdes) (version 2) | ecosystem: Environmental > Aquatic > Marine > Cold seeps...
CAATTAGGATGGCAATCATTTATTTATTAGCTTCAAAAATAAAATAGTTATGATTTTAAGCAAAACAGGGAATATTACAGTTGTTACACAAGAAAGAGCAACAATTGTAGATTTAGTAGAGAATATAGATAAGAAATATGACCAATTAAAAAATGATAACATTATTGTAAATTTATTTTCTGTTAAAGAAATTCAAGAAACTGCAATTAATGATTTTTTATTGGTGTCCAAAAAGCATAAAGCTTCTAAACGATCATTTGTAATCGTTTCAAATGCTATTTCACATAATGATATTCCAGAAGAGTTATCATTAGTACCGACATTGCAAGAGGCTCATGATATTATTGAAATGGAAGAAATAGAACGTGATTTAGAGTTTTAGTTTACCAACGGAATGGGTAATATATACTATACATCTAAAATATAACAAATAATGAAACTTACTATTTTAGGATGTTACAGTGCTACTCCAAGAGCTTTTACCAACCCAACAGCTCAAGTGTTGGATATCAAGGGAAATCTTTTTCTGATTGATTGTGGTGAAGGTACTCAAGTACAATTACGTAAGTTTAAAATAAAGTTTTCCAGAATAAAGCATGTGTTTATTTCTCACTTACACGGCGACCATTTTTTTGGATTAATTGGTTTAATATCTACATTTCGTCTTTTAGGAAGAGAAGCAGAATTACATGTTTATGGGCCAAAAGGTATAAAAGAAGCTATTTTATTACAATTGAGGTTAGGAAATTCCTATGGGGGCTATGAATTAATTTTCCATGAAATGACTTCTAATAAATCTGAATTGATTTATGAAAATGAAAAAGTAGAAGTCCATACAATTCCTTTAAAGCACAGAGTATATACAAATGGTTTTTTATTTAAAGAAAAACTTGGCGAACGCAAATTGGATATCAATTCAGTACTGAATAATGATATAGAACAATGTGATTATAGGAATATTAAGCTAGGGAAGGATGTTGTAAACAGACATGGCGATTTAATAGCTAACTCATTAGTTAGTTTTGATCCCGAACCACCAAAGAGTTATGCTTTTTGTAGTGATACTAAGTATACGGAAACAATTCTTCCAGTTATTGAAAATACTACGGTACTTTATCATGAAAGCACTTTTTTAGAAGAACATGCACACTTGTGTAAAAAAACGAAGCATGCTACAGCTATTGAAGCAGCAACAATAGCGTTAAAAGCAAATGTAAAACAACTAATATTAGGTCATTTTTAAACTAGATATGGTAATATAGAATGCTTTAAAAAAGAAGCAAGTACTGTTTTTCATAACGTACACTTAGCTGATGATGGCAAAGAATTTAATTTCTAATAATTCTTTTCGACATAAATTTTAAACCTATTCATCCATTTCATCACTTGCTTTTTGAAAAAACTAGGAGCAATTTTGGCTATTAATTTCACAATAAACCCTCTAAATGCAAAGTATTCAATTTCAGCATGATATTCTGTAACGGAAGGTGCAATTTCTTTTAGGCTGACCTTCATGGTATTACTAGTGTATTTATGATCGTATTTTGCATAAAAAAGATCTGGTAAGTTGTTTTCTATAATTGTTTCAAATAAATCAAATTTTTTATAAACTAACTTAGCAGTTGCTCCTTTTGTCCCTTTTTTACCTGTTAAAGGAATAATTTCAACAAAACCCTCCTGACAAGCTTTCATAGCTTTAGGGTCTTCAAAAGCAGCACTTACATCTTGGATGTTTTTATGTATGATAACAACGTAGTTAAATTTCATGGCACTTTTTTTTAAATAGGAATCTAAATATAGGATTTCATAAAGATAATTAAATCTTGTAAATTGCAACTTATGAATAACGATTTAAGTAATTATAGAAAATCATATGAAAAATCAGAACTTTTATTGAGTACTGTACCTGATAATCCTATGCAGTTATTTCAAACATGGTTCTATGAAATAGATAATTCTGGTACTACTGATGAAGCTAATGCAATGAATGTTTCTACTATTGGATTGGATGGATTTCCGAAAAGTAGGGTAGTATTACTTAAAAAATATACGCATGAAGGGTTTATATTTTATACGAACTATAACAGCGAAAAAGGAAAGGCTATAGCCAATAATAATAATGTTTGTGTTTCTTTTTTTTGGCATGCAGCTGAACGACAAGTAATTGTTAAAGGTAGAGCAGAAAAAATTGCTGAGAACTTATCTGATGGTTATTTTGAATCTCGCCCTAAAGGCAGTCAGTTAGGAGCTGTTGTTTCAAATCAAAGTGAAGTTGTAGATAAAGCCGACTTAGAAGAAAAGTTAAAGTCTTTAGAAGCATCATATTCTGATAAACCAATTCCACGCCCGAAACATTGGGGAGGTTTTATCATTAAACCAGTTGAAATAGAATTTTGGCAGGGGAGACCTAATAGGTTACATGATAGGATCAGATATCACTTAGAAGAAGATTATTCATGGAAAATTGAACGTTTAGCTCCTTAGTTTTTTTTGTGTTGATCATTTCTCACTTAAATCAATGGGTTAAAACTGTTTTTATTCTGTTATCCTTCAAACACACTCAATTACCTAAACGATACTTTTAAATAAATATTGGCATAAAAAAACAAAAACCACCTCGTTTATAATTCTATATTATATTGCATATTACAATATAATTGAAGCTACTCACGAAGTAGTTTTAGCATTCAGGTAGATAGTTATTTTAAAAACTACTCTGTATAGTTAGATCAACTTAAACCCTAATAATTACACAATCTTGATACTTTATACAGAGTAGTTTGTATAATTATACTGTTTCAAAAAAGGAAACTATTCGTATTTATAATCAATTAAAATCCCAAGTAATCATTGATAATAAACACGAATTAATTTCCTGAATTAACATTAATATATTTTTTAAAAAAACTACTCCGTATATAGTGGCTCAACTTAAACCCTAATAATTACACAATTCCGAAACCTCAATTACGAAGTAGTTTTATTTTTAGTTCATTTTTTCAATTACAAATTCTGTTCTTCTGTTGGCTTGATGTTGGTCTTCATCACACTTTACTCTATCACCACAGTCATTTGTTAATTGGTATTCTCCATATCCCTTGTGTGATGTAATTTGTTCCACTTTAATACCTTGTTGAATAAAATAGTCATAGGTTGACTTCGCTCTTCTTTCAGATAGTCTTTCATTGTATTTATCAGAACCTCTTGAGTCAGTATGCGATTCAATATGAATAACCATATTTTTATACTTATTCATTACTGCCACAATTTTATTTAATTCAGGTTTTGCATCTTCTCTGATGACGCTTTTATCAAAATCAAAGTAGATGATATCGGCACTTAACCCTGCTAAAATAACCATATCTTTTAAAGGGTCAAGTTCTAAGTTTACAATCATTTCAGAGTAGGCTTCTTGGTTGTATGAATTAAAAGACTTTAAGGTGTTTTCAAATTTTGGTTTATCACCATTTAGTTGAAAATAGGTATCTCGATCAATTAATTTTTCATAATATCCATCGTCTTCAGTTTCTATTTTAAACACAATACTCCCTTTACTGTTCGACAAAATTACTGATGCATTTTCCAAAGGTTCATTGGTTATTTTATCGGTAATAATTCCTTTTAAGGTAAAGTCTCTCTTTCTAGTAAAGGTATAAATATCATCATCGCCTATACCACCCTCTCTGTTGGAAGCAATATATCCTTCTGATCCTAAATCATTTAAATAATATGAAAAATCATCACTACCGCTATTAATTGGTTCTCCAAGATTGGTTACATTTTGATATTTACCATCAATTTTTTCGGCAACAAATACATCTAGTTGACCAAGTCCTAAATGTCCTTCAGAAGAGAAGTATAGTTTTTTTTCCAATGGATGATAAAATGGAAACATTTCATTCCCTTCGGTATTAATGATTTCTCCTAGATTTATGGGTTTTTTGACCCCTCCACGGTCATGAATTTCAGAAACATAAATATCTGAACCTCCGAACCCTCCAGGCATATCAGAAGTGAAAAATAGTTTTTTACCATCTGCACTTATGGCAGGATGTCCGACAGAGTAGGAGTCACTACTAAAAAATAATGGTATGCTATTTTGCCATTGGTCGTCAATCCATTCCGCTTTAAATATTTTTAAATTATTAGTCCCTTGATTGTCTTTGATTGATTTTTTATTAAAATAATTATTACGGGTAAAATACATGTATTTTCCATTGGGAGTAAAGCAAGCCGCTCCTTCATGAAATTTAGTATTTACGCCTTCAACCATTCTTGTAACAACATCAGAGGTGTCACTTATTTTAAATAAGTCCAAGAAAGGTTGATCATTCCAGTTATAAACTCGTTTTACGCTAGCGTCTTCATCTTCTCTAGCAGAAACAAAATAAGTGTATCCATTGTGTTTTACGGCTCCAAAATCACTGTTTTTAGTGTTTAAAGGACTGTTTTTTATAGCGTATCGTTGTTCTCTTTTCTGAATGATATCAATAAAATCAAGGTTGTTAAAAAACTGTACGACTCTAGAATCTACGACTCCAGTTGCTTTGAATTTTCTCATCCATATTTTTGATTCTTTGTATTCACCAGAGGCCCTTAGAACTTGAGCATAAGCATAATAATATATTGGATCAATGTTACTACTTTTTACAACCCTTTTGTAGTAAGGGGCCGCTTTTTGTGGTTGACGGAGCAACATGTAACAGTCTCCTAATTTTTTCTGAACATGCAGATTATTTGGCCTTTTTTGCAGTTCTGATTGATATAATTTTATAGCTTTCATATAAGAGAACTTATTAAAAAGCTTGTCGGCTTGTTTTACTTTTCCGCTTTGAGCATAAAGTGTTATACTAGTTAGGAAAATACAGATGTATAGTACGAGTGTTTTCATGTGTCAATAATTATTATCCTAGAGAATTAAACCCATTGTTGAAATTAAAAGTATCTAGGTGATTTATATTTAGTAGTCGGAAACTTGAATTCATAAATTAAAATAATTTCATGTGATCCAGAGGTATACTTTCTGATATCAGAAAATGAGTATTCATAAGCATATCCTACTCTTAATTGTTTATTAAGTTTAAAATCAAACAATCCACCAAATGCATCATCATGTCTGAAAGATCCACCAATCCAGAATTTTTCATATAATAGAAATAAAGCACTCACTTCTACAGATAAGGGAGCTCCCTTGGTATATTTGGTAGAAAATGATGGTTTTAATTTTGTATTTGGTGTAAGGTCAAAAACATAGCCACCAATAACAAAGTAATGGTTTCGTTCTAAGGCAACAAAGTCATTATTTTTATTATAATCTGTAGTGATTAGTCTAGGGGTTGAAACTCCCAAATACCATTTATTAGTATGGTAATAAACACCAGCTCCAACATTAGGAGTCCAATGATTTAGTTTGTCTTGAAGACTAGGGTCTTCAGCGATAGTATTTTCTAAATAAAATCGCTGATCCAAATTGTATTGACTAAATCCACCTTTTACTCCAAAAGAGAAAAAATGTTCTTCTTTCATTTTAATTGTGTAAGAATAATCTACATATAAAGAAGTGAAATTTTGAAATCCCGTTTGATCATTTACAATAGATAATCCCAGTCCCATTTTATTATTTCGCAATGGAGTATTTGCAGAAACTGTAGTTGTTTTTGGAGCATCATCAACACCTACCCATTGGTTTCTGTTTACCGCTACCGCGTATAATGAACCTCTACTACCTGCATATGCTGGATTTACCGCTACTGTATTATACATATAGTGTGTAAATTGAGGCTGCTGTTGGGCGTTAACTAAGTTTGGGGAACAAAGTAGGCTAATCACGATTAAAATTACTTTTTTCATGTGTTTAAAATTTTGTAATTAGAAAAAATATTCCAAAAGTTGAGAACCCATGTAATCACTCGTTACCATCGTTCTCTCATATACTTATTTTAATCAAACCCTTGAGAGTATTTTTTGATTAAAAAAGTTCATGTTCGTATCATAATCATTGTGTTTTATCTTTAATTAGTACTCAGGTAAACATGTCCAGTTATTGGACTTACGGCACTGTTTTGAAATTCAATGATGTAATAATAGGTTCCTGTAGGGAGTTTATTTTCGCCTCCGATGGTAACTCCTCCTTCAGAAGTACCTCTCCATCGTCCTTTTTTAGAATCGTAGTTTATACTTTGGTATACTAAATTCCCCCATCTGTTAAACATTTTTAAGTTAGGAATACCACAATCATCAATTCCTTTTACTTCAAAATAATCATTATAAATATCACCGTTAGGAGTGATGGCTTTTGAGATAAACATATCGTCTAGGCAATTACATAAAGGATCTACAAGAAGAATTTGTTCTTCAATAGTTTTATTTCCACAATCATCAGTCAACACCCAAGTTCTAATAATTTTAAAGTCATCAAACCCTTCGGTTCCTTCAGTTATTTCTGTAAATACAACAGTTGTATCTTCAGAACAAACCTCTCCTATATCTAATATGGGTACTGGCGGAAGTTCATTACAATAGAATATAGTGTCTTCAAGGTCAGATATTAGTTCTGGTGCAGTTGTATCAGAAATGACAAATATTTTTTCTTGTGTAGAAGTTTGTAGTCCACAATCATCAGTAGCTATAACCGTTATTGATATTGTGTTTGTACATCCGTCTGATATCCATTCTCCTTCAATAATACTTAATGTTGCACTACTACAATTATCACTAACAGTTACTCCAGCAAAGTCATTTACCCATTCAATATATTCTTCATTAAGTGAAGGGTTTGTTCCAGTACATTCAGCATTTCCGTCACTACCTTCTGAAATGATTATTGGTGGAGTAGTATCCTCAAGAGTTAATGTAGCTGTAAGTGTTTGACTATTGTTACAATCATCTGTAATGGTATAGTTTACTGTAATTGTTCCTCCAAGTCCACATGATGTTTCTAGCTTTGTAAATTCATAATCTGTAGTAACTACAAAGGTATTGTCTGCATCACAGCTATCAGTTCCACAAGTTTGTAGGGCTGTAATATTATCGTCATTCCATTGATCAGCTAAGACCTCATTATCCGTACCTGAACATTCTAAAGTGGCATCAAGTACAGCACAGTTTTCTAAACCTGGCGGAGTAGTATCTTCTAAAGTTAATATAGCTGTTAATGTAGTTGGATTTCCACAATCATCAGTAGCAGTATAGATTACTGTAATTGTTCCTCCAGCACCACAGGTACCATTTAGGTTAGTGAATGCATAATCAGAAGTTACTGTAATAGAAATGTCCTCAGCACAATTTTCAAGCGCTGTAATATTATCAGTATTCCATTGGTCAGCTATGGTTTCATTATCTGCTCCTGAACATTCTATAGTAGTATCCACTACATCACAATTAGTTAAATCAGGATTTGTTCCGTCAGATAGTGTCAATGTTGCAGTTAATGTTGTTTCATTACCACAATCATCAGAAATAGTATAGTTTACTGTAATAGAACCACAAGGTCCACAGCTAGTATTCAAGTTAGCAAAATCATAGTCAGAAGTTACTACAAATGTGTTATCAACATCGCAGGCATCAGCTCCACAGTTTTGTAGTGCTGCAATATTATCAGCATTCCATTGATCTGCAATCGCTTCATTTCCGTCAGCAGTACATTCTACAGTTTCATCAGTTACTGTACAGTTTCCTAGCTCAGGAGGAGTTGTATCCTCAAGAGTTAATGTTGCTGTTAGTTGTTGACTATTATTACAATCATCCGAAACAGTATAGGTAATTGTAATTGTTCCACCAAGTCCACAAGTACCACTTAAATTAGCGAATGCATAATCAGAAGTAACTACAAAGGTGTTGTTCACATCACAACTATCAGTTCCACAAGTTTCTAAGGCGGTAATGTTAGCAATATTCCATGCATCAGTAATAGATTCATTGTCTTCACCTGCACATTCTATAGTTTCATCAGTTACTGTACAGTTTACTAAATCTGGAGGAGTAGTATCTTCAAGAGTTAATGTAGCTGTAAGTTGTTGACTATTATTACAGTCATCGGTTATAGTATAGTTAACTAAGATTGTTCCTCCAGCACCACAGGTACCATTTAGGTTAGTGAACGCATAATCAGAAGTTACCACAAAGGTATTATCTACATCACAGCTATCAGTTCCACAAATTTCTAAGGCGGTAATGTTAGCTATATTCCATGCATCAGCAATAGATTCGTTGTCTTCCCCAGCACATTCTATAGTTTCATCAGTTACTGTACAGTCTACCAAGTCTGGAGGAGTAGTATCTTCAAGAGTTAATGTAGCTGTAAGTTGTTGACTATTATTACAGTCATCGGTTATAGTATAGTTAACTAAAATTGTTCCCCCAGCGCCACAAGTTGTATTTAAGCTGGAAAATGAATAATCAGAGCTTACTTGTCCGTTAAAGTTAATATCACAGGTATCAGTACTGCAATTTTCCAGTGCTGTAATGTTATCGGCATTCCACTGATCAGCGTTAGCTTCATTATCAGTACCTGAACATTCTATAGTTTCATCAGTCACAGTACAGTCTACCAAGTCTGGTGGAGTAGTATCCTCAAAGGTTAATGTTACATTTAATGTAGCACTGTTGTTACAGTCATCTGTAACGGTATAGGTAACTGGGATTGAACCTCCAAGTCCACAAGACGTTATTAGATTAGCGAAAGCATAGTTAGAAGAAACGGTAACATTTAAGTCATCAGCACAAGCTTCTAGTGCAGCAATATTGTCTAAGTTCCATTGATCAGCTAATGCTTCATTATTATTCCCTGAGCATTCTAAAGTTAAATCGTTTACATTACAATCAGATAAATCTGGTATGGTAATATCATCAAAGGAAAGTGTCGCATTTAAGTTACTACTGTTTCCACAATCATCGGTAATGGTATAGTTTATACTTAATGTTCCGCAAGGTCCACAAGTGGTATTTAAATTATTGAAGTCATAGTCTGAAGTTATCGTTAAATTCGTATCACAATTATCCGTAGCACATGCTTCAATTATAGTTATATTATTGGCATTCCATTCATCGGCTGCAGTTTCATTATTATCAGTACATTCTAAAACTGTATTTGCTAATGAGCAACTGGAAGTATCGGGAGCAATAGTATCACCAATAATAATTGATTGAGTAACTAGTATTTGATTGTTACAATCATCAGTAATTGAGTAAGTTCTCGTAATTGTTTCTGGGCAACTTAATCCGTCAGAAGTATCAGAGACCCATAGTATCACTGTAGCGATAGAGCAGTTGTCCGTGGCATCATTTACGACATTAATGTTTTGATCTGGTATATCTCCAATACATTGAACATTTATGGATTGAGGATTAGAGGCATTAGGATTTGTAGTATCGTTAACAGTAATGGTTTGGCTTACTAAAATTTGATTATTGCATTCATCTGTTACTGAATAAACCCTGATAATTGTTTCTGGACAACTTAGCCCATCTGATGTATCCGATACCCATACTACTACCGGATCAGCACCACTATTATCATTTTCATCTGTTACGACTAAAATATTTGGATCAGGTACATCTCCAATACATTGCACATTTATTGTTAGTGGGTTAGAAGCTGTAGGTGGAGTGTTGTCTCCATTTAAAATTATGATTGTTTTTTGAGCAGTACATCCATTTGTATCTGTAACAATCACAGTATATGTTCCTGCAGGAAGGTTTGTTAAATCTTCAGAGTCATTATCAGGGTCTTCTAAACCATCGTTATCCCAATCATATGTATACGGAGCTAAACCTCCTGTAACTGTTATATCAATAGATCCGTTTGAACCATCATAACAGGAAGGATTAATATGTGTTTCCGATATTGATAATGAGGGAGATACGATAACCTCCATGGGAATTGTCGTGTTTTCTGAAAATGGAGTATCAGTATCCCTTACTGTTAATGTAACATAATATGTTCCAGCACCTGGAAATGTATGGCTGAAAACTGCATCTGAAGGCATTGGTGCGGTAGGTCCTTCTATTGGGCCTGTACCGGCTCCAGTATGTCCCCAATCCCATGTATAAATGTAAGGGTTATTAATTAAATCATCAATCGCATTTGCTACTAAACCACCAGTAGTTGTTGATGTAAAATCAACCGTAAAATCTGAAGTACAATCTGTTTCATATATAAAGTTTGCAATTAATGGAGCGCTTACAAGAATATCACCAACATTATCACACTGTGCTTTGTTATAGTCTTCAATTTGTACATTACTACAATTTACCCCACTACCTGAAGTTATCCACCCTAAAGTGGTATTGGATAAAATAAGTTCATCTCCACAGTTCCAAGGAAAGGGAGCAATTAAAATTTCATTAGTAGTAGTGTTTGAGCTTACTAATTCATCAATACATTCTTGATAAAATTCGGTAGTACTGGGTGTATTAGCATCTTGGTAATTTGTTATCAAATCTGCAAAAACAGTAAAAGCACTTACTGTTGAATTAGCGTTTGATTCATACCTTACCCAAAGATATGCGTTTACGGTTTGCCCTGGAATACAAGCCTCAAGTTCATTACCATTTATATCAGCTAAAAAGACTTCATAAATGGTGTAGTTATTTGAAGTACAACCTAAATTTTCATCACGTAAATCATCGGTTGGTAATAGTTGTGAATAGATATTAGTAGTAGAAAATACCAATACTAAAAATGCTACGGTGGTTAAATAAAAATTTTTCATAACTCCTCATTGTTTCATTAATAATCTTAATGATAACATATGAAGGAAACATACAAAGTAAAATCTGGGACGATTTTAAATAGTAATAAATGAAGAAGTTTTTGTTTGGGAAACGATGTGAGTTTTGTGTAATGTATTTTAGGGCATACATTGTGAGGTATTGTAAATATACAAATAAAATGTTAAAAAAATAAGACAATATGTAGCTTTTTAACGTTTAAGTGTGTTTTATTCTTGTTTACACGTATTTTGAGAAGTTTTAGGAATGTAAATTTATTTTTGTAGATAAATAGCTTTAAAATGAGAATACTTCAAACATTTGATAAACTTAATTTTAATAAATTTAGAATTATAATAGTTGCTTAAGAAGTAGTTTTAAAATACTGGTAGATACTTATTTTGAAATACTAATGGGTGTATAAATGAATATACTTATCCCTATAGAATTTCATAATCTTGAAATCTCATACAGATAAGTATATATTTTTAATGCTTGAAAATTAAAAAAGGAAACTATTCCTGCTTATGATCAATTAAAACCCCAAGTAATACACAATCATTGGTCATAAACATGAATTAGTTTCCTGAATTAACATTATTTCTATTAGGGTTATACAAAAACTACTCCGTATATAGTGGATCAACTTAAACCCTAATAATTACACAATTCTGATACCTTAATACGAAGTAGTTTTATATTTATATTATTTTTTCAATTACAAATTCAGTTCTTCTATTAGCTTGATGCTGATCGTCATCACAATTTACTCCATCACCACAGTCATTGGTTAATTGGTATTCCCCATATCCTTTGTGTGATGTAATTCGTTCCACTTTAACACCTCGCTGAATAAAATAATCATAGGTTGATTTAGCTCTTCTTTCTGAGAGTTTTTCATTATATTTTGCCGAACCTCTTGAGTCGGTATGTGATTCAATATGTATTACCATGTCTGTATATTTGTTCATTACAGCAACAATTTTGTCTAATTCTGGTTTTGCATCATCTCTAATGACACAACTATCAAAATGAAAGAAAATTGTATCGGTGCTTAATCCAGCTAAAACGTTCATGTCTTTTAACGGGGCTAGCTCTAGATTAACAATCATTTCTGTATTGACTTCTTGGTTAAATGAGTCAAATGATATCATATTACTTTCAAACTTTTGTTTGTTTGCATTTAATTGATAATGTTTATCTCTATCGATTAACTTTTCATAATAGCCATTCTCTTTAGTTTGTAATTCAAGTACTATTTTCCCTTCACTATCTCTTAAAATTACTTTAGTATTTTCTAAAGGTTGTTTGGTAATTTTATCTTTTATAAATCCTTTTACAATGAAATTATTTATAGGATCTAGTTCCAGATTAACAATCATTTCTGTATAGGCTTCTTGGTTTAAAGAATTAAACACTTTAATTTTGTTTTCAAACTTAAGTTTATCAGCATTCAACTGATAATGCTTATCTCGGGGAATTAGTTTTTCATAATAACCATCTTCTTTGGTTTGGATTTCAAAAAGTACTTTTCCCTCTTGATCTGTCAAAATTACTGTAGTATTTTCTAAGGGTTCATTGGTAAATTTATCGCTAACAATACCTTTCATAGTAAATTCTCTAAATCTTGTAAAAGTGTATATGTCATCATCACCAACACCGCCATCTCTGTTTGAGGAGATAAAACCTCTAGAGCCGTATTTATTTAAATTATATGCAAAATCATCACTAACGCTATTAATTGGTTCTCCAAGATTGGTTACATTTTGATATAGGCCATCAACTTTTTCTGCAACAAATATATCTAGTTGGCCCAGTCCTAAATGTCCTTCCGAGGAGAAGTATAGTTTTTCTTCTAAGGCATGATAAAAGGGAAACATTTCGTTTCCTTCGGTATTAATAGTTTCTCCAAGATTCATTGGTTTTTTCACTCCACCACGGTCGTGGATTTCACAAACATAAATATCCGATCCTCCATATCCACCAGGCATATCAGACGTAAAAAATAGTTTTTTTCCATCCGCACTTACTGTGGGATGCCCAACAGAGTAGGAGTCACTACTAAAGAATAGTGGTTTACTATTTTGCCATTGTCCATCAATCCATTCAGCTCTAAATATTTTTAAATTATTAGTTCCTTGATCATCTTTTATTGCTTTATTATCGATGAAATTATTACGTGTGAAATACATGTGTTTTCCATTAGGAGTAAAGCAAGCCGCTCCTTCATGAAATTTAGTATTCACACCGTCAACCATTCGAATAACAACATCGGAGGTGTCGCTTACTTTAAAAATATCTAAGAAAGGTTGATCGTTCCAGTTGTAAACTCGTTTAACGTGAGCATCTTTATCTTCTCTAGCAGAAACAAAATAGGTGTTTCCATTGTGTTTCACAGCGCCAAAATCACTGTTTTTAGTGTTTAAAGGACTATTTTCTATCGTATACCGATTTTCTTTTTTATGAAGAATATCAATAAAATCGAGGTTGTTAAAAAACTGATCCACTCTAGAGTCTACCACTCCAGTAGCCTTAAATTTTCTCATCCATTTTTTAGATTGCCTGTATTCACCAGAAGCTCTTAAGGCTTGAGCATATGCGTAATAATAGTTTGGGTCAACAGTACTTCCCTGAACTACATTTTTGTAATGAGGAGTTGCTTTTTGTGGTTGGCGGAGTAACATGTAACAGTCCCCCAATTTCTTATGAACATGAAGATCATTCGGCCTTTTTTGTAGTTCAGATTTATATAGTTTTATAGCTTTCATATAAGAGAACTTATTAAAAAGCTTGTCGGCTTGTTTTACTTTTCCGCTTTGAGCATAAAGTGTTATGCTAGATAGGAAAATACAGATGTATAGTACGAGTTTTTTCATGTGTCTTTTGTTTATTATTTTTCAATGGTCACAGGTAATCTTTGAAGTTTAAAATAATTATTCCTTTAAGAGTTTATCAATTATTTTAATCGTGTCGGTTTCATTTGTCAATAATTATTATCCTAGAGAATTAAACCCATTTGGGATTAAAAGTATCTAGGTGATTTATATTTAGTAGTTGGAAACTTGAATTCATAAATTAAAATAATTTCATGTGATCCAGAGGTATACTTTCTGATATCAGAAAATGAATACTCATAAGCATATCCTATTCTTAGTTGATTATTAAGTTTAAAATCAAACAATCCACCAAAGGCATCATCATGTCTGAAAGATCCACCAATCCAAAATTTCTCATATAACAGAAATAGCGCACTCACTTCAACAGATAGGGGAGAGCCCTTAGTGTATTTGGTAGAAAATGAAGGTTTTAATTTAGTGTTTGATGTTAGATCAAAAACATAGCCCCCAATAGCATAATAATGGTTTCGTTCTAAAGCTACGTAATCACCATTTTTGTTATAATCTGTAGAGATTAATCTAGGAGTTGAAACTCCTAAATACCATTTATTAGTATGGTAATATGCACCAGCTCCAACATTTGGAGTCCATCTGTTTAACTTTTCATTTAAACTAGGGTCTTCCATAACTGATTCAAATGTGTAAAATTCATGATCAAGATTATATTGACTAAATCCACCTTTTATACCAAAAGAAAAGAAATGTTCTTCTTTCATTTTAATTGTGTAAGAATAATCTACATAAAATGAAGTGTAGTTTTGAAATCCAGTCTGATCATGAACAATGGATAGTCCTAATCCCATTTTATTATTTCTTAAAGGCGTATTAGCAGAAACAGTTGTTGTTCTAGGAGCATCGTCAACTCCAACCCATTGGTTCCTGTTTACCGCTACGGCGTATAATGAACCTCTACTACCTGCATATGCCGGATTTACTGCTACAGTATTATACATGTAGTGTGTAAATTGAGGTTGCTGTTGTGCGTTTACAAGATTCGGGGTACTAAGTAGGCTAATCATGATTAAAATTAATTTTTTCATAATGATTGTGTTTTAGATTTATTTAGTACTTAGGTAAACATGTCCGGTTATTGGACTTACAAAACTGTTTCGAAATTCAATGATGTAATAATAGGTTCCTGTAGGGAGTTTATTTTCGCCTCCGATGGTCACTCCCCCTTCAGAGGTACCTCTCCATCGTCCTTTTTTAGAATCATAATCATCACTTTGGAAAACTAAATTCCCCCATCTGTTAAATATTTTTAAGCTAGGAATACCGCAATCATCAATTCCTTCCACTTTAAAATAGTCGTTATAAATATCACCATTAGGAGTGATGGCTTTTGAGATAAACATGTCGTCCTTACAATCAAAACAGCCATCATCAACCAATACTATAAACTCAATAGATAGGTCACAGGCATCATCGGTGTAATAAGTAATAGTGTATTCACCTACTGGTGCTATTGTTGGATCAAAATAATTATCACTTAGTTCATAATCTTCTTCAGTCATAGTTATTTCGAAATGACCTGTATCCTCATACACTTCATTAATTAAGGTGTATAAATCTAAAATTGGATCATCAATACATAATATTGCATTTTCAGCTTCTAAGCTTTCTGTAGTTACATTCACTATTTGTTGAAACGTTGTTTGGTTCCCACAGTCATCGGTAATGGTCCAATCTCTGATGATGACATAATTACCATCTTGATCAGGTTCACCAATAGTTTCTGTAAATTCAATAATTGGATCATCAGAACATTCATCAGAAGCTTCTACTTCTGGTGCTTCAGGGATTTCTGTACAAAATACTGTAACCTCTGGGTCAATTTCTGAAATAATTACTGGTGCCGTAGTATCTTGAATAGTTAATACTGCAGTAAGTGCTTGACTGTTGTTACAATCATCTGTTATGGTATAGTTTACGATAATAGTACCTCCAAGACCACAGGATGTTGCTAGGTTTTTAAATTCATAATCAGAAGCTACTACGTAAGTATTGTCTACATCACAAGAGTCTGTTCCACATGTTTGTAGTGCTGCAATATTATCCGCATTCCATTGGTCTGCTATAGTTTCATTATCAGTTCCAGCACATTCTAAAGTAGTGTCTACAACTGTACAGTTTACTAAATCTGGCGGAGTAGTATCCTCAAGGGTTAGTGTAGCTGTAAGTTGTTGGCTGTTGTTACAGTCATCAATAATAGTATAAGTTACTGTAATTGTTCCCCCAGCGCCACAAGTAGTACTTAAGCTAGTGAAAGCATAATCAGAACTTACCACAAAGGTGTTGTCCAGGTCACAGCTATCAGTTCCACAAGTTTGTAGTGCTATAATATTATCGGCATTCCACTGATCAGAGATTGCTTCATTATCAGCGCCTGCACATTCCATAGTTTCATCAGCTACAGTACAGTTTACCAAGTCAGGAGGAGTAGTATCTTCAAAGGTTAATGTTACATTCAATGTAGCACTGTTGTTACAGTCATCCGTAACGGTATAGATAACAGGGATTGAACCTCCAAGTCCACAAGATGTTACTAGATTAGCGAAAGCATAGTTAGAAGAAATGGTAATATTTAAGTCATCAGCACAAGCTTCAAGAGCGGCTATGTTATCTAAGTCCCATTGGTCAGCTAATGCTTCATTATTATTCCCTGAGCATTCTAAAGTTAGATCGTTTACATTACAATCAGATAAATCTGGTATGGTAATATCATCAAAGGAAAGTGTCGCATTTAAGTTACTACTGTTTCCGCAATCATCGGTAATGGTATAGTTTACACTTAAGTTACCACAAGGTCCACAAGTGGTATTTAAATTAGAAAAGTCATAATCAGAAGTTACTTGCCCTGAGAAATCAGGATCACAACTATCACTAACACATGCTTCTAATGCTGCAATATTTGCTGCATTCCATGCATCAGCGGCAGCCTCGTTATCATCAGTACATTCTAATACTTGACTAGTTACTGCACACCCAGATAAACCCGGTGGAGTAGTATCTTCTAAAGTTAGCGTTGCATTTAAAGTTTCAATATTTCCACAATCATCTGTAATCGTATAAATTACCGCAATAGTTCCTCCAAGTCCACAAGTTGAACTTAGGTTGCTATATGCATAATCAGAAGTTACTTGTCCTGAGAAGTCAGGATCAC
>Ga0209396_1003175_pt1 | contig 16754 bp, 15 predicted proteins | sample GOMGulsemesocosm_6_FD_184638 | JGI IMG/M metagenome (GOLD analysis project Ga0209396, IMG submission 184638) | Methane-oxidizing microbial communities from mesocosms in the Gulf of Mexico - GOM8C Gulf of Mexico (SPAdes) (version 2) | ecosystem: Environmental > Aquatic > Marine > Cold seeps...
CCACGCTCAAATACTTGGGTAAAGAAGGGGTCGCCGTTGAAAACCTTTTGGTGGCCATCGTGACTCAGAAAAAGCGCAATTCTCACGCACACCTCAACCACCATTCCCACAACGGTAAAGGCTTAGGCCCGTATCAGATTGACAGCAATAGCCACCAAATGGTGTGGGACAAGTTCTTGGCCTTTCATCCTGATTTAGCCAGTAGAATCAGAGGGTTAGCATCACAGCGCGCATTTTTGGAAGACCCTCACAGCGAACTGGCCACTAACCTTTGTTATGCCACCGCCATCGCCTGGGTCATGTATATTTTGCACCCCCAGGAGCTGATGCACTGCGTGGCCTAACTAAGCCAGATAAAAGCCGTCAGCTTTGTGCAGGCTGTTTAAATAACGGTTATTGTCTGGCCAACACCTCCTCCTAAAACTCCCCAGCCCATTAGATAAAAAAGCGCTCTATATGCCTCTTCTAAGCATATTCAGGCTAATGATTACCCTGGGTATATAAGTAATGGTTTTAATGTAACGGTAACAATATGACGCTCTCTAATAAGCCCATAATTGTCACTTCGACTTAAAAATAGTCACCGGGTGCTCAACATAAGTCACTATTTTAGTCTGTTACAAGCGTTAGCCCTGACTCGCTACAAGTTATAAAAGGCGCTTCCATAAAGGCCTTAACAACCAAAGCGACAAAAACACCAAAGACGGCACACGCTTGTTTTTGCGCCATAAAAACCTGAACTGCTCTCGTAAAAAGGCTGCACCTAAAAAGGCATCGGCAAGTTCAATAGATTCACTTGCATTGGCCTGCTCTAGCTCTGCCTGCTCACTGCCTGCCAAAAAGGTACGTGTTTGCCCGTTAGCTACCCAGTCTTGGGCAATCTTTTGCGCTTCTTCTTGTAATTGCTCATGGGGAACCACCCACTGCACTAAGCCGACGGTAAGTGCCTGGGAAGCCGTAGGTTTCCAGCCTTCACTGCCCAGCATACGTTGCGCGCCTTCTTCACCCATTAAACGAGGGAAGTGAATGGTAGAACACCCTTCCGGGGTAATGCCTAATGCCGCAAACGGCGTGGAAAAAGTGGCGTTTTCTGATGCGATAATGCCGCTACACAAGGTAGATGAGGTTACGCTTGCGCCAATGGCTGGGCCATTTACGGCGACCAAAATGGGTTTTGGGAAGCGTAAGAACATATCAAACAGCTTCTGGTTGTGATCAATAATAAATCCATGAAGCTTTTTAGGGTGCATGAGTTGTAACGTACCGCCAAGGTTAACCCCGGCAGAAAAATAGTCTCCGGCACCGGTAAAAATAACGGCCTTAGTAACATCATCAGTGGCGGCCTTAGTGAATGCCTCTGTAAAGGCTTCCATCATTTGGGCAGTCCAGCCATTTAGCTTTTTAGGCTGGTTCATCATGATGGTGAGAACACCACCCTTTAACGATGTTTGCACGTATTGCGCGGCACTGGCGGTTAAATTAAGTTCGTTCACTAAGCCCTGCTCCTTATTTATTTTTAAGTGGCTGGATTATTGCTGAATTTTGTATTGCGGGCTAGGAGAAAAGAGGGAGAAATAACCGATCTTATGGAAGCCACCTCTGTACTAAAAACCAATAGTAATGAGTTCAGGCTAGTCATTGACAGAAAAGCAAGGCGCGCCCCGCTGTGGCACAAACTTGTTATAATGCAGGCCCCAGCCATTAGACTAAATTTATGAGCGCCTTTCACTTTAAACAATTTTCAATCGAACAAGATAAGTGTGCCATGAAGGTGTCATTAGATGCCTGCGTGTTTGGGGCCCTGTGTGAAACCGATAAGGCTGAACACATTTTAGATATAGGCACGGGCACTGGCTTGTTATCGCTTATGCTGGCACAGCGCTGTGATGCCCTGATAGATGCCATCGAACTGGATGAACGGGCTGCTCAGCAGGCTATTCAAAACATTGAAAGTAGCCCGTTTTCAAAACAAGTTAGAGTACATAACACCGACATCAAGCAATTTGAAAGCGCTAAAAAATATGACCTAGTGGTTTGCAACCCGCCATTTTTCAGCGACCACCTTAAAGGGCCTAACACTCAACGCAACCAGGCCCGCCACAACGATGGTTTAAGTTTTATTGAGCTGAATGCCTGCATCGTTGAACACCTCCATGAAAATGGACGGGCCTGGATATTATTACCCTGCAGTGAGTTTGAAAACTTTATGGCGAATGCTCGCCAACTGGGGTTACAGCTTGATCAAAAGTGGCTCCTTAGCAGCCGCCCGCAAAAAGCCCCTCATCGAGTTATTTTTAGTTTAGCCCATGCCAGCTCACAAATATCAATGGAGCCAGACAAGGATCTGTGCGTCCATTCTGAACAAGGCCCTGAATATAGCCAAGCATTTAAATCTTTGCTTAAGCACTACTACTTAAAGTTATGATATTTTTCTGATGGACAATGAGACAGGAACTTTGGCACTGCCCCCATTTGAATGAAAGATGACCCGGGGATTTTTCTAGCAAGGCTAATTATACAGTGGGTCCCCGATCATCTAACAGGGCTGGAAAATTAATGGAGGCACAGGTTCAAATCCATTAGGCTAGCGTTTTCTCCAAGGCTTTAGCATAATCGATTTGTGCCTGAGTTAACCAACTTTTGCTCTTGCGTGTGGCATAAGGCAGCAGGGTATTTACCCAGCCAAATTGAATGTTGGCAGAGGCTTCTTTAATCGCTAATTGCGATCCCCCCCACATACCAATAATGGCTAGTAATTGGGTTACGAGGTGGACGCTCAAGACTTTAGCCGAAATTTTTTCGCTGCATTCTTTTTGTTGGATAGCCATGTTCACCATGGGAGCAATGATATCGGCAATGGCACTGCTGGCATGATCCCGAGACTGTTTGTCATCGGAGCTCATAATCCCCCAGATTACATCACGATAAAAATTGTGCTGCTGAGTACAAAAAATTTCCAGCAATTTAGGAATTTGTATTAATTGCTCAACATACATGAGTGTAGAGTCACTTGGCTGGACCGGCAGGCTTTTAGCGGCATCAAATATGATAGCCACTAAAATGTCTGTTTTTGAATCAAACAGATTATAGGGGGTGCGTGAGCTTACCTCAGCCTTTTCGGCCAAATAGCGCATGGTGAGCTTATCTAATCCGTCCTTTGCAATAATGTCTCTGGCGGTGGCGATAATTTTTTCACGCTTGAGTTGTTTGTTTTCTTCCCGGCGACTCATTGGCTTACCCAAATATACGTTTCAGGCGATTATAGCGCAGCGCTTTTAGCTAAGTAATCAATAATTAACAGGCCTTACTGTAAACTTCTCTGTTCACATACCATTTTTACACTTATTTTGGCCCGAGCATACTGGCCAAGCCTTGAAACCACATTAAATACAGTGAATTCCCTTCGATGGTGATTTTTTTATCTTCAATCCCCCCCATCATGGCCAGTTGCTTGTCTTTTGCAGTAAAGGTTTTAAAACCACAGCTCGCCTTGCGAAAGCGAATCGTCACGTCGGGCTCATGATCGCCCCCCAGAAAGGCCGGGGCACTGGCCCGACCAGGGTAACTCAAAATTCGTTGTTGCTTAAAGATAAAGTGGCGGGCCACCCCATCTTCACTGCTGATTTCCAAAGTCAGTTCCTTCCCTGCCAATTTATCTTGAAACTTGACGTTATTTTTACTGGCTCGTTCTAGCATAAACCCCATTATCCACAACAACATTTTAAATCGCATACATCCTCCTACTCATTTAACAATCATTAATAATTAAATATAACTACGAAAATGCCATGAATTTTGCCGCGGCCTTTTGCAGTGATTCAGTCACTGTCGCCTGCGTTAAATCACCTTGAGAAAAACGCGCACTAATGTGCCCATCGGGTCTCACTAATATGGCAACTGCATCATCTAGCCCCAGAGTTTTTAGGTTTTTCTCGCTGGCGTTAAAGTGATCACCCTCCACTCTTAGTTGCAGTGGCAGCTCTCCATTAACACTGGGCAGGCTCACACCTTTACGTAATACAAAGGTAAATTCAGTGGCGCTTAACAAGTCCAAAGAAGAGACCTCAATATTGTCTACAGACAGCCAAGTATGAGGGAAACGCGCACCCACATCGCAAAATTGAAAGTCTTTGGCCCGCAAATCAGGCGCTTCGTCTCGACCATAGTGCTGACCAATCTGCAACGCCAAGCCATCAAAATGATCTCTCTGATCTTCAATGCCCTGTTGTACCGCAGCCCATTTTTCAGGGTTACGACGCAATTGTTCAATGGACGATTGCTTGCCTGCTGGCATGAGCGACTGTGTAGCCACCATTATGCTAAACAGTTTGCCGGCGTTCTCGGTACTGAAGTCCGCATTATTTTGCGCCACTTTTTGACGTTCGCTCTCGTAACTGTCAAGTAGCCCAGGCCAAGCCCAGCCCCTTAATACCCCTGCCATTTTCCAGGCCAGGTTATGGGCATCGCCCACTCCGGTATTTAAACCTAAGCCACCACTGGGTGGATAGCGATGGGCCGCATCCCCCACTAGAAAAACATTGTTATGACGATAAGATTCGGCCACTTGTGAGCCCAGCCCCCAACCACCGTTACTTTGAATATCAACTTCCACATCGGTGGTACCGATAGCCATTAACAAGACGTTTTTACAATATTCTTCTGTAATATCGGACTTATCCATGACGCTATCATCATGAGGAAGCATGAATACCCAGTTGTCCTTGATGTCAAAAGCGATCAAAGTACCGGCACATTCTTGCGCCATCACCCAATATAAAATAGCGGGTTTGTCCTTTACTATCTTGCTCAGATCAGCCTTAAAGTGAATCATGGTGAAGTCCATGACCACCCCCATACCTTTCATCTCTATGCCTTGTGCAGCCCTCACCCGGCTACCCGCACCGTCGGCGGCAATCAAGAAGCGACTAAGAATACGCGACTCTTTGCCATCGCTGCCCAAGACCACAGAGTCAACCCCTTCAGCCAAGTGCTCACTTGATTTCCATTGGCAAGGACGAATTGAAGTGATTAAGTCTTCCCGATCCACATACTGCTGCAACACTTTTTCACAGTTGGGCTGGGCAATATTAAACAACGGATGGGGCGTAGGTAAATCTGGCTTGGCATGCATTTGCTCGTAAGGCAGCTTGCCATATTCGCCACCGTTTAATTTATCTACCCAGCGAACCCAGCAACTTTCTTCAATGGGGGTAGCGACGGTTTTAAAATCATCGATGTTAATCCCCAGGGAATCAAAAATTTCCAGGGTCCTTGGATTCAGGGCATGAGCACGCGGTTCCATATAGATGGATTCGCGGCGATCTATGATGGTGCTACTGATACCAAATTTAGCCAACGCCAGGGCCATGGTCATTCCAGAGGGTCCACTACCGACTATCAGTACATTCGTTTTGATAACTTCTGACATAATAATTCTCTTTATAATTTATTCAGAATAAAAATAATGAGCGCTGCCTTTAACCCAACAACAAGGTCGATTGCACATTAAATAACGCCACACTGAGCACTATGATTATTAGAGTAAAATTAAATACATTGGTATCTACTTCGATTTTGTTACCCGCTATATTAAATACAAACGGTTTTAAACCATTCACGTCTTTTAAGGCGCCATCGAATATTCCCATACACGCAATCGTCACATAAATGGGAATTAAAATAGCGAACTGCACTACGGCCACCAGCTTTAATTGCAAATCGTATTGTTCAACCAGCGGGGTCCATAATACAAATAACAAAAACAGGCAAAGCGAGCTATTGGTTAACACTTGCCACACAACATGGAAGCGTGCATGGGGTGGCCATAACGGGTTGGTGGCATGGGTTTTATTAAAGTCGGCCACCGCTGGGCCCACCGCCAATCCAAAGGCTGTGATACTCATAAGAATTCTCGCTATGAGGTTTTGATCGAATAAAAGCTCCATGTGGGACTCCATTGAAATTATTTTTGTGAGAATGTATTTTTTACAACAAATAATAGTATTTGATGTGTGGCTGACAATTGGTTTAGAGCCAAGCCCTATACTTGCCAGGATGATTCATCTTACTCTTGAAAAACTAAAAGTGCAACGCGTTGCACTTTTAGTTTAGTTATAACCTGCGTGTTTTTATGACAAATTAGACGGTGATAGATAGGGCATAGTAGGTCTCTTCTAGCCTGGCACCTGTAAGCCGCTTGATCTTGCGCGTCAGCCAGCCCACCAATCTAATGGGCAAGGGCCCGGCAGAGACTTCCTGGCGAAAGCTGGGACGATGCAACAGGGTACGATAATAGACATTTAGCTCTGGATACTTGTGCAGAGGGTAGCCCGCCAGCACCAAGCGGTGAATGCTAATAAACCAGCCTATATCCACCACTGTGATACGACTGCCCAACAAATATAGTTGGGATTTAAGAATAGTATTTAGTGCCTTAAATGACTCATGAAACGCAAAAACGGCTTCATTAAGCTGTTGATCGCTCACCCCATTACTTGAGAACTCTCGCCACCAATCTACCTGCTTCTGGCGATAAGCATTGCTTTGTCCATTCTGGGCGTAAGCGCTTAATTCCTGCTCGGACTTGCGCACCATACGAGTAGGTGCCAAGTATTTCATAGTGATCACGCGCAGATGCTCATGCATCCTGTCCTCGCAATCCAGCAGCGCATCTGCCTCTTGCTGCTCGCCTTCATCTTGCGGCATGAACGATGGCTGATTAGAGGTGTGGGCTTGATCCAGGTGGCACAGTATATCGTTGCTTTCTATATGCACCTCACCGCCATCCACCAGCACAGGCACCACACCGCGGGGGTTAATGCCTAAAAACCAACTGGCGGTTTGCTCCCCTTTGGTCAGGTTGATCACATGGGGGGTGAAAGGAATACGCTTTTCCTTTAACAAAATACGCACTTTCTGCGAACAGGAAGACAGGGGGAAGTACAGCAGGTGCAGCCCCTGCCATTGCTTTACTTCCTGGGTGCGAACCTCACTACTATCCAATATCATTTTGCCACTCCAGTAAGTGTTTGCTGCTCAAGGTTTACCGCTTCGGACACCACCACATTTTTTTGTCGCCCCAGTGAAATACTGCCATCACGACTTTTTATCTCAGTTTCCACCACATCCCCGTCTTGCAAATAGTGGGGGTTACTAATTTGCGCCCGGGTAAACTTGGCCTTACGCTTAGAATCTTTTGTCATATTAAGCACCAGTGATAAACCTGTTTTAAGGTTCATGCCCAGTGCCACGCCACCCGGCGTACCGGTTAACAAACAATCCCCAGGTTTCATGTTGCTGAAACGGGATATGTGCTCAAGCGTGGTATGGGGTTTGTGAATTAACTGGTTGGTTTGCGCACTTTGGCGCAGCTCGCCATTGACCCAGAGCTTAAGCTGCATGCTAGAGATGTGCTCAATTTCATTTTCATCCAATAAATAAAGCAGCGGCCCTGCGGGGCAGAAACTGCGATAGCTCTTGCCTTGAAACCATTGCATGGCGGGGGCCCCCATTTGAATATCTCGGGCCGACACGTCATTACAAATGATAAACCCCGCCACATAGTCCTTCAGATCGGCCTCCTTCACGGTAACGGGCTTGTCTATGGCCTTTTTCAGTACCAGACCCAATTCAACCTCATAGTCCAAAAGGCGGCACTCTTGCGGGCGCACAATATTGGCGTAGGCCCCACTCAGGGAGGCGCTGGATTTTAAAAATAGAGAATTCTCGGACACGTTGGCTTCGCGTTTGGAGACACCCGCCTCGGCCACGTGATCGGCGTAATTTAAGCCCTGACACAATAACTGCGAGCTAGACGTAAGCGGGCTGAGCACAATCACATCATTAAGCGTGAGTCCGGTAGGTTTTGCGCTGTTCATCACCTCACTAAAGGGCGGCACCAGTTTTTGAATAACCGTTTCTAGCTCATTATCCTGCCACTCAAACTCAGCAATAAGCCCTTGATCCAACACTCCCCAACTAATCTGTGATTGACTGCTTTTTTGAAAACGTATTAACGAAATACCCATATTAAATTCCTGTGGTTTGTTTTTATCTGCCCCCTTTTGCCAGAACTAAAGGTGGACCCAGCCATTCACTCCATAGCCCGATCCTATCCTTCAAAAACATATTATGCAACACGTTGCACTTTGGGCGGTATTCAATTACTGTGTCACCACAAACAAAATACAACGCGATGTAACTTTATATCTAAGCCATCAGATCAATTTGTTTGATAGTTGCTGGTTTTAATATCGTGACGGTCTAACCGTTAACCCCATCAATAAATAAACGAGGTTGTTATGGATTTAGGTATAGCGGGAAAAACAGCGCTGATATGCGCTTCAAGCGAAGGTTTAGGCAAGGCCTGTGCCCTGTCTTTAAGCAAAGAAGGCGTGCACGTTTTCATTAACGGTCGTACCCTGGAAACGCTCGAGGCCACGGCAACAGAAATCTCCGAGCAAGGTGGCAAAGTCACCATAGTTCAGGCAGACATAAGCACTGAAGAGGGCCGTAAGGCCATGTTAGAAGCCTGCCCTGAGCCGGATATTCTTATTAACAATAATGGTGGCCCCAACCCGGTTTTCTTTGCCCAGAGTAAACAAAAGGACTGGGATGCGGCCATCAATGCCAACATGATGGCGCCCATCTTTATGATTCAGGCAGTGCTACCCGGCATGTGTAAACGCAAGTTTGGCCGCATCATTAATATTACTTCGGCCATGGTGAAGTCGCCGTCACATATCATGTGCATCTCCAGCGCCACCCGAACGGCTGTCACCGCCTTGGCTAAGTCCATTTCTAAAGAAGTGGTAAAAGACAACGTCACCATCAACAACCTATTGCCGGAAATGTTTGATACCGGTCGTCAACATACTAATGCGCAACTGCTCAAAGCCTTCAAGCAAATAAGTTATGAAGAAGCGCGCCATATGATGGTGTCGCGTATTGACGCCGAGCGCTTCGGTCAGCCTAACGAGTTTGGTGATACCTGTGCCTTTATTTGCAGCGAACAAGCCAGTTATATGTCGGGCCAAAACGTGCAGTTGGACGGCGGCTCCTACGACGGTTTGATTTAGAACTAAAATAAAAATATACCTGGGAGTGCTCATCATGAGGCTTGGAAAACGATTGCAGTATTTACATTTAGTCGTGCTTACAGCATTACAGTTTCCTGTGATGGCCCATGGTGAGTCGCTAGCACCTAAATCCACAGGGGCGGCGCAAAACTCTGCTCCCAATATTGTGGTGATCCTGGCCGATGATATGGGCTGGAATGATGTGAGTTATAACGGCAGTGAAATTAATACCCCCAACATTGACCATTTGGCCACCCAGGGGGTTCAGCTGGACCGCTTTTATGCGCAGCCCAGTTGCACACCCACTCGAACGGCGCTGTTAACCGGTAACTCACCCCAGTCCCAGGGTATTTATTCCCCCCTGTCCAAGCTCAACCCCAAGGGCTTACCATTGGCGCAAAAAATTATGCCACAGCTTTTGAAAGAAGCTGGCTATCAAACCTACATGGCGGGCAAGTGGCATCTGGGTTTTCATACGCCCGAATACCGTCCTACAGCCAGAGGCTTTGACCATTTTTACGGACACCTCACCGGAGGCGTGGGTTACTGGGACCACGTGCACGGCGGCGGCCTTGATTGGCAGCGTAACGGCAAAACTCTGCGCGAAGAAGGTTATAGCACCCATTTGTTAAGCCGTGAGATCGAGCGCTTGATTGTGCAACGCAACCCCAATAAGCCCATGTTTTTGTACGCAGCCTTTAATGCCCCACATCTGCCCAACGAAGCCCCCCAGGCTGCCATTGAAAAATATGCCCACATAAAAAATCCCCATCGCCGTAAACACGCCGCCATGGTCAGTGAGCTGGATGATGCCATAGGTAAGCTCATGGCCACCTTAAAGTCCGAGGGCATGCTTGAAAATACTCTAGTGTGGTTCATGAGCGATAACGGCGGCTTAAACCCATCTGCCGCACCGGCTTGGCAGGTCAATCTTTCCCAGGGGCTTGAAGATTGGTTTGGTAAACCCTTGCCCAATAAGTTTTTAGAATTTGTACGGGTAAATACTCTAGAAGGGGGCAGTGATAACCTGCCCTTTGCCAAGGGCAAGCAGTCTATTTATGAGGGAGGGGTAAGAGTGCCTTCCGCCCTTTACTGGCAAGGAAAAATACTACCCGGCAAGAGTGAGCAGATGGTGACGGTGCAAGATGTACTGCCCACTATTTTAAATGCTGCAAAACTGAATTTAGATGTAACCGACAGTCGTGAACAATTTCATGGCCGCAGCCAGTGGCTGAACCTGAACTCAACCAAGGCAGGCCAAGCCAGTGATTACCTGGTGAGTGGCACAGATGGCCAGGCGTTTTATCGCTTTCCCTGGAAATTACTGGCCCTTAAATCCGGTGAGTTCGAGCTTTATCAGCTAGTGGATGACCCCACCGAAAAAGTCGATATGAGCAAACAATATACGCAGCGTGTGGCACAGCTTAAGCAAGCACTGCAAGCCATGCCCCAGGCAGATAGCATTCATGTGCCCATGTACAAGAACGTGATGGACATAGACTTTTTTGGCGGTGACGAAGACCGCCTGCCCTGGTCCGAATTTGTGGCCGATTAGTCGTCAAGCCCCAAAAAGAAATTTGAAAATCCGTACGTTAATTGGCACCACGCCTTAAACGCGTTGATTACCAAACTCAATAAAAATAACTGGATGGGATAATGAACAATACATTTTTTCTAATAAAGGTGAGTGTGATAGCTGGCGCAATGGGTTTCATCATGAGTTTTTTGGTGAACTACCTGGCACTGCCTGTTCCACAATCCGTCTTCAATAATGCCATAGGCAATGGCATCAGTGGCTTCATGGGGGGATTCATGGGTTTGCTTATGTACCTAAAAAAATCCCATAAAACTTAATGGTAATTTTCATAAGCGCTGCTTGTTTCAGCGCCAACTATGAACAACCGGTTTACCTCTATAACCCTGTAAGCAGGGTCTAGTGAAGAACATTTAATTTTCTAGGAGTGTGTTATGCGAAAAATAATAATTCTACCCCTATCTTTTCTATGGTGGCCGCGGCGTTTATAGCCAATGCCTTGTGGCAACCCTTTTTTGATCTTCCTAAACCGGCCCCGGTAGAGTGCCTAGATATGGAGCACGGTGCTTACTCTCAATTTAACCCCAAGCCTAAAACCATTTTTGCTTTTGGACTAAATTACAGCAAGCACATTCAGGAAGGCATAGGGCTATACAACCCTGACAAGCCTTTAGTATTTTTCAAACACCTGCAAACCCTGAATGATAATTCAGTGGTGAACACTCCAAGCCAGCAACAACTCATGACACAATTTGAGTTAGCCGACCCTCAGCTTGCCCAACACATAAAACAGAATCATGGGAAAATCCCTCCCCTATTAGACTACGAAGTAGAGGTGGGCTATCTGTTACTAGAAGACGTAACAAAAACCCAGCTAAATAACCCCAACTACGTACCCAAATTAGGCTATTTTTTAGTAAATGAATTCACCTCACGCACCCCGTTAATTCTGTCGGGCACCATAGACCGAGTTGAGGCCTTTAATATTGCCAAGGGCTTTCCTGGATTCTTAACCTACGCCGATCAATACTGGGTTCCCAATCAAAGCAATACACAAAGCGGCCTGTGTGTTCAGCTAACCACCACGGTCAATGGGGTGCTGCGTCAAAACGCAAACAGCAGCGATTTAATTCGCAGCCCAAAACAAATCATCAGTGCGGTTGCCAAGCTTTACCCAAATATTCCCATGCTTAAAGGCGACCTGATATTAACCGGCACCCCGGAAGGCATTTCATTAAAAGTGCCAGTGTGGAAACAAAACCTGGCCAAAATAGTTAACCCCCCTTCAACCATGAAGTTTGATGCCTTCGCGGCCCTGGATAGCAGCCCCTTTCTGAAAAAAGGCGATACCGTCACGGTACGCGCTACCGGCCTGGGTGAAATAAAAAACACCATTCAATAAACGCCATTAAATAAACACCAAATTTTAACCATTGTAAGCCGAGGCGGCAGGGACCCTGCTGCCCGCCATACAAGCGCGACCTTAAAAATAATAAAAGGTAATACCATGAAAATTAGATTCAAAAAGAAATACCTTGCCATGGCCATCCCTCTGGCTCTGGCTTCCCAGGCACAGGCCTTGGAGTTTTATAACGCCGGCATAGAAGGATCTTTTAATAGCCAAATATCTCTGGGGTCCAGCTGGCGAGTAGAAGATCAAGATGATTTTTTAAAGTCCGATGGCAACGATGAAGACGGTAACTCAAACTTCACCAATGGCGATGCGTTTTCACAAATATTCAAAGGCAGCCATGACTTACGGTTAAGCTATCAAAACTTCGGTGCATTTGTGCGCGGCAAGTACTGGTATGACTCGGCTCTGGCCGATAATAACGTGGAATATGGTCATGTGCCCACCGCCTCCATTGGCACTGGCCCCACCACCCCACTAGAGGTGAACCATGATAACAATGGCCGTTTGGACGATTCAGACTTTAACGATTACGCCAAATTTTCCGGGGCCACCCTATTAGACGCCTTCATATACGGCGAATTTGAACTGGGTGAGATGCCGTTAGATGTGCGCCTAGGTAAACAAGTGGTGAGCTGGGGTGAGAGCACATTTATTCTGGGTGGTATTAATGCCATTAACCCGGTGGACGTAAATGCGTTTACACGCCCTGGTGCCGAAATTAAAGAAGGATTGATACCTGTAAATATGGCTTATGCCAATATCGGGGTAAGTGATGATGTAAGCCTGGAAGCTTTTTATCAACTTGAATTTCAGGAAACCGTCATTCCCGGCTGCGGCACTTATTTTGCCACCAATGACTTTGTATCGGATGGCTGTAACGTCATTACCCTGCCAGGGGCTGCCAGTTTACAACGGGCGGATGATGGTATTCGCCATGCCAAAGACGACGGCCAGTTTGGTTTTGCCTTGCGTTATGTATCTCAAGCATTGGGCGATACCGAGTTTGGTTTATACGCCATGAATATTCACAGCCGCGCTCCGGTGGCCAGTGCTATTTACAATAATGTTGATGAAGCGGCCATTGGCGCACAAGCAGCGGCTGATTTTACCGCCAGCCTAAATTTAACCGCGCCACCCACCGCTGAGCAAGTGGCGGCTATCACCGCTGTGGGTCAGGGTGCGGGTGCTTTCGCCGTGGTAAGCAGTACAAAGTACTTTGTGGAATACCCGGAAGACATTCAGCTGTACGGTTTAAGCTTTGCTGCAAACCTAGGGTCAATGGCCTTGTCTGGTGAAATTAGCCACAAGATTGATGCCCCAATTCAAATTAACCCCACACAAAGTATCGCCGCCACCCTGGATCCCCTTGGTACGGCAAGCTTAGCTGCCCTAGACATGGTGGCTCCCGAACTGGATGCCGCGGTTGCAGCAGCCGGTGAAGGCGGCACCACACAAGGCTATCGCGTATTTGATATTAGCCAAGCGCAAGTGACCGCCGTTCAGTTCATCGATCAGGTAATGGGAGCCAATCGCATCACCCTAATTGGTGAAGCAGGTTACACCTTCATTCATGGCTTTAAAGAAGGGTCTGGCGAGATTCGATATGGGCGCGCGGGTATCTTTAGTTTACCCGGCAATACCGACGGCTTTGTGACCGAATCGTCTTACGGTTATCGCACCCGCGTGGTGGCTGAATATAACGACGCATTTATGGGCATTAATCTAACACCGGTTTTAGCCTTCAGTCACGATGTTAAGGGTTACGCACCTCAGCCAGGAGGGGCTTTTGTTGAAGGCCAGCAATCCTTGGGCTTCACCTTAAACGCCGACTACCAGTCCACCTATAACGCCAGCCTTTCTTACACCCAATTTATGGGTGGTGATTACAGTGTGATAAGTGACCGTGATTTTGCCTCTGTTTCTGTGGGCATGCAGTTCTAAAACCTTCTAATAATAATTTACGTGCGCAAGGAGACTTGCGCATAAGGAAACCAAATGAAACCAATACTCTTAATCAGTGGCGCACTCATAGCGGCCTTACACAGTGGCACGGCATTAGCCAAAGTGAGCGCTAACGAAGCTGCCCAATTAGGCACCAGTCTCACCGCTATAGGGGCACAAAAAGCCGGTAACAAAAGCGGATCAATTCCTGCCTATAAGGGCGGCCTTAGCCATGATGAAAACCAAGATCCGCTCACCAATATTTATGCCCATGAAAAACCATTATTTACCATCACGGCAAAAAATGTAGCCCAATACAAAGACAATCTAACGCAAGGCCAACTGGCACTATTTAAAAAATACCCGGATAGCTATTCCATGCCCATTTACACCACGCATCGCAGCGCAGTGTTTCCTAAATCGGTCCAGGAAAAAGCCAAAGAAAATGCCACCAGCGCCCAGTTAATAGACGGTGGCAACGGCATGAAAAACTTTGATGAGAGCATCCCTTTTGCCATTCCTAAAACCGGTGTTGAGGTTATCTGGAACCATGTGAGCCGCTATCGTGGTGGCTCTATTGAGCGCAACTCGGCAAGAATGCCGGTGCAAAGAGACGGCTCGTTTATGCCCATAAAGGTGCGTAATCAATTAACTGCTCCGCAGTATTTAAAAGGCGGTTTTGATGCTAAAGCCGATGACAATGTTTTGTTTTATTTTACATCGTCTATTAAATCTCCAGCACGCTTAACGGGCAACGTATTGCTTGTGCATGAAACCATAGACCAGGTAAATCAGCCCAGAAAAGCCTGGGTATATAATGCAGGTCAACGCCGTGTTCGCCGTGCTCCACAGGTAGCCTATGATGCACCAGGACCGTCAACGGAAGGCCTGCGCACCGCCGACCAGTTGGATATGTTTAATGGCGCACCGGATCGTTACGACTGGAAATTGATGGGCAAAAAAGAGATATACATTCCCTACAATGCTTACAAGCTGGCAGACAACACCGCTAAATATAATGACATTGTAAAAACGGGCCATATCAACCAAGACTTTACTCGCTATGAGCTGCACCGGGTATGGGTGGTGGAAGCCAACTTAAAAGAAGGCGCTCGTCATATTTACGCTAAGCGCACCTTTTATGTAGACGAAGACAGCTGGCAGATTGCCGCGGCCGATCAATATGATAACCGTGGGGTTCTATGGCGCGTGTCGGAAGGACATGCCCTTCAGTTTGTTAATGCCAACACCCCCTGGTATGTGTCCACCGTTCATTACGATTTACAGTCAGGTCGCTACCTGGTTGACTTAAGCAATGAAGAACGAGACGCCTTTAAGTTTGGCAAAACAATAAAACGTAAAAACTTCACCGCCTCCGCGATTCGACGCCAGGGTAAAGGCTAAATTATTGGTATTTTTGTAAATTAGAAAATTAGTAGGTGGTGTTGGCACCGCCGCCTACTGACAGATATTAGCGAACACCCGCAACAGACAGTCCTTTGATTTACGGCTTTATTACTACTATCTTAAAATGTGAACTGGTAGACTATTTTGCAGACTCTCAACGATACGCATTAAATCAGCGTAATTTGCCCTATTATGAAATACATTGCCGCCACATCCCTATTTTTATCTTTAATATTGGCCTTCTTTTGTGGCTATCTGGTTGAGATAAAAAGCGAAAAACCGTCGCTAGCTTCCTCGCAGTATTCATCCGAGACACCCGATTTCTCAGCCTATACAGACGTTAAACAGAAAAAATTGGATTTCTTTTTGTTTTTATTACCAAAAGTACAAGTTGCCAATGAAGGTATTTTAAAGGAACGTCGCTGGCTGTCTAAATTACCCGCCTCTATAAAGGAAGAGGATCAAGAGCCACTATTGGCACTGGCGAAAAAATATAAGGTTAAAGCCAGTGAGTACCAGGAAATCATTGAACAGCTACTCATTAGAGTGGACACCATTCCTGCGTCATTGGTGTTGGCGCAGGCCGCCAATGAGTCAGCCTGGGCCACTTCGCGCTTTGCACGCCAAGGCAACAACCTGTTTGGCCAATGGTGTTATGTTAAAGATTGTGGATTAGTCCCCAAACAAAGAGGCAAAGGTCAAAACCACGAAGTGGCTCAGTTTAAGTCGGTTCAACAATCTATTGAAAGCTACATGCGTAATTTAAATAGCCAATATTCTTATGAAGATTTACGAGCCTTGCGCCAACAATTACGTGGTAGCAAGCAAGTGGTCAGTGGCCATCAATTGGCTCATGGCTTATTAAAATACAGCACACGCCGAGAAGCGTATGTGGAAGAAATACAAGCCATGATTAGGCAGAATGGCTTATCTCAATACGATTAAGATAAGCCCTTATTTTATAGAAGAAACGTGAATATTATTTAATCTTCTTCACTATAAAATGACCAAGCAATAAAGCGGCTCACCTTATTGCCCTGCGCCATCTCTACGGTTTTCACCATCGTGGCGTTGACGCTTTTAAGGGTTTTATATAAAGCGGGTAAATGATCTTTACGGGATACCAGACAAGTAAAGATACCCACCTGATCTTTCACCGAGACACTTTGCTCAATCATTTTTTTAATAAAAGCCTGCTCGCCTCCCTCACACCACAATTCTTTGTGCGTGCCGGCAAAGTTAAGCTGATCCGTTTTATGAGCCTTAAGGGTGGAACCCCGTTTGCTCTTGTTATAATTAAGGTTTTTATTTTTACGCTCATTGCCTTGCGCCGCTTCCTGCTGTGAAGCATGAAATGGCGGGTTGCACAGGCTCACATCAA
>Ga0209396_1003177_pt1 | contig 16735 bp, 12 predicted proteins | sample GOMGulsemesocosm_6_FD_184638 | JGI IMG/M metagenome (GOLD analysis project Ga0209396, IMG submission 184638) | Methane-oxidizing microbial communities from mesocosms in the Gulf of Mexico - GOM8C Gulf of Mexico (SPAdes) (version 2) | ecosystem: Environmental > Aquatic > Marine > Cold seeps...
GGGCGTAGAGCTGGATCGAGTTGAGGCCGTCTTGCATCAGCTGGAGTTAACGCAGCGTGAAGTACGCGGTGATGGTATGCCCTATGGTTTGGGTCTAATTTTGTCCGGTTTGTCGGCGGCTATTCATCGTGGCGACGCCATTGCGACTTTGAATTTGGATCCCGTTCTGGAACAGCTGCGCGAATCGATTCAAGACCCTGAATATATCAAAGGTCTGACACGTGAGCTGTTGGCTAATATGCACCGTGTGCGCCTGAGCTTGCTGCCCGATGCCGAGCTTGATCAGCGCAAAACAGCAGCGGAAGCTCAACGCCTAGCGAAGAAAAAAGCTGGTTTGAATGAGCAGGACAAGCAACAAATTATCGATTTAACCAAAGCGTTGGCTGAACGTCAGGAGCAAATTGATGACGTTGAAATTCTTCCCAAGGTTACGATTGATGATGTGCCGCTGGAGATGAAAATTGCCAGCGGAGAAGCGGTTGAGGCTGACGCAATGCCCGGCCATTATTTTGTGCAGGGCACCAATGGTTTGGCTTATCAGCAGGTGGTGATTGATCTGCCTGAACTGGAGCCTGATCTGCTGGAAATATTACCCTATTACACCACTTGTCTGACGGAGCTGGGCATTGGTGAGCGCGACTACCTTGACGTGCAGGCTTGGCAATCGCAGGTGGCGGGCAGTATTCATGTCTCTACCAGTGTGCGCGGTCAGATTGATAATGAGCAGCAGGTGAAGGGCTATCTTTCGCTGTCGGCTAAATCGCTGTCACGCAACTATGATGAACTGTGTGAATTGGCGTATGAAACATTACACAACGTGCGTTTTGATGAGACAGATCGTATTCGTGACCTTTTGGCGCAGCGTCGCGCGGGTGCTGAGCAAAGTGTCACCGGTAATGGCCATAGTTTAGCCATGCAGGCTGCCTGCAGTGGCATGAGTCCGGTTGCCGCCATGACGCATCGTTTAACTGGCTTGCAAGGTATCTGCAGTCTTAAAGTGCTGGACGATAGCCTGAAAGGCGATAATTCTGCTGAAGCGATAGCAACGCTTGTTAAAAAAATGAAAGCGCTGCATGAGCGTGTGTTAGCTGCTCCATCACAGGTGCTTTTGATCGGGGAGGCCGAACATAAGAATCATTATGTGCAAGCATTTTCGAAACAGTGGCAGGATTCCTCTGCGGCAAATCAGCAATCGACAGACGCTTTTACGTTGCCTGAAATTAGAACACAGGTGAAGCAGGTTTGGACGACCAGTACGCAGGTAAATTTTTGCGCTAAGGCCTATCCAACTGTACCGGTCGAGCATGCCGATTCAGCACCGTTGACTGTGCTGGGTGAATTTTTGAAAAACGGCTATTTACATCGTGTGATTCGAGAGCAGGGTGGTGCTTATGGTGGTGGTGCCAGCCAGGACTCAGCCTGTGCCGCATTCCGCTTTTATTCCTACCGTGATCCACGTTCGCAGGAAACGCTGGATGACTTTGATGCATCGCTTAACTGGTTGCAGGAAACTGATCACAATGAACAGTCACTCGAAGAAGCAATTCTGGGTATCGTGAGCAGTATCGATAAGCCCTCTTCTCCGGCCGGAGAAGCCAAGCAAGCCTTTCACAATAATTTGTTTGGTCGAACGCCAGAACAGCGCACTGCGTTTCGTCAGTGTATTCTGGGCGTCACACAAGATGATCTGCAACGTGTTGCCAAGGTTTATCTGCAATCAGAAAAGGCGAGTGTGGCGGTGATTACCAACGCTGAAAATATGCAGGCATTGAAGGATTTAGAAAGCTACGAGCAGTTGAGTTTGTAGCTTCTTTTCTGTTAAGGCTGGAATGTGTCACCTTGGCTAATGCAGAGGTGACACAAGTTTCAATTCCCTATATCGGTTTAAATCCTCGCCACCCGCTCAAATGTATTAATCTTGCCTTTGTAATTATCAGCACCTGAATCAGGTTTGATAGGAATAGTTTGCTGCTGCGAGTAGCCTAGCGCAGCCATTCGTTTGGCGAATTTGCCGCCATGTCCACGAGCAGCATCGATAATGATAACTTCACACTTTGCTTTGGCGTAGCGCTCGATAAAAACAGACAGGCTGTCAGCGTGTTGGCTTTCATAGAGTAGGTCGCTACCGATAATAAGGTCAAATTCTCCTAGTTCATCATTTTTTTTGTCGTCCCAGTCGGCCCGGAAAAAGGGGATTGTACGGCCATTATTTAAACCAGCATTATGTTGGAGATAGCTATCAGCGCGTGGGTGGTTATCGGTTGCGGTAATGTCAGCCATACGTTCGTTCAGTAGTAAACTTGCTAAGCCTAAACCACAGCCTACTTCGAGGATTCTACGGCCTTTTATGTCGTAGTCTTCCATGAGTCTTGCCAGCACTTCACCTGACGGCCATAACACCCCAAATATGGGCCAGCAAGCGGATGAAATGCCCAGCGCTTCGGCTTCGCCATTGATGTCTTCAAATTGTTGTTTGTCACGCAGGGAACGGTAGTGAATGTCGTGTTCGCCAAACTCGCAGGTTTGGTATCGAAAACGTAGGGGGGAACTCATGGGGGGGCATCCGTTGGATGAAAAGGCACAAACTCAAGTTGAGCCGAGATGCGTATGAGGCTTCAAATTAACACGTGGGGTGTAGGGTTGCGAGTAATGCTTTTTGATTGTTGGAGGTTATAAGCTGTACTTCCAGCGCACTTCCTTGCTGCGACGGCCTTGGTTTTTCCTGAGAGCGCTTCTTGTCTCGCCAAAGCGAATTGTTTCACGGTGATCTGATGTGGCACTGCGGCGCTTTATTCGCCTTTCATGTTCAATGTATCGGGTGTTTCGTATGATGGCCCTTGCCTTAGAAAAACATGCGAACTCAGTCGGTCCTAATTCTAGTTTAAGTGTCGTTGGGTGATTCCTGATATCCAGTATTTAAGGGTTTTAAGTCGAGAATATAGAAGATTTTGAAAGGTTAAATAGACGCTGCTTAGTGGAGGTGGTGGTCGTTACTTTGTAGTTTTTGCGTTGAGGTTTGGTTGCAAGTGTGAGGGCTTTTTAGGCTGCCTCTGGCGTGCCTGAAGGCCCTTAAAGCCAAGGCTTTTATGGCAGCGTGACATTTTTGGTAAAGTGTTTGTTAGGCGGGGTGGGAGTGCTTGGGATGGTAATAATCTTCTATTGTAATGAATTATACCGATGTCTGGTTTTTGGGAAAAAAAAGGCCAGCTCACTGAGCTGGCCTTTTTATAAACCGTAACGCAGTTAGCTTTATGGCAGATCGCGTTCTGTTTCGCCTGTGTACAGCTGGCGAGGACGACCGATACGGTGTGGTTCGCTAACCATTTCGTTCCAGTGGCTGATCCAGCCAATAGTGCGAGATACGGCGAAGATAACCGTGAACATGCTAGCGGGGATACCGATAGCACGGAGTACAATACCGGAGTAGAAGTCAACGTTGGGGTACAGTTTCTTCTCGATGAAGTATGGATCTTCCAGTGCTGCTTTTTCCAGTTTGCGAGCGATTTTGAACAGTGGGTCGTCGCTACGGCCCAGCTGAGCCAGTACTTCGTCGCAGGTCTTTTGCATAACCGTTGCGCGTGGATCGCGGTTTTTGTAAACGCGGTGACCAAAGCCCATCAGACGGAATGGATCGCTTTTGTCTTTGGCGCGAGCGATGAATTCATCAACACGTGATTCGTCACCAATTTCTTCCAGCATGTTCAGGCACGCTTCGTTAGCGCCGCCGTGTGCTGGGCCCCATAATGCAGTGATGCCAGCAGCGATACAGGCGTATGGGTTGGCGCCAGAGGAACCTGCCAGACGTACTGTAGAAGTGGAGGCGTTTTGCTCGTGGTCCGCGTGCAACATAAAGATGCGGTCCATGGCTTTAGCGAATACAGGGTTAACTTGGTAATCTTCGCAAGGTGTGCTGAACATCATGTTCAGGAAGTTACTGGCGTAATCCAGATCGTTGCGAGGATGAACAAAAGGTTGACCAACAGAGTATTTGTAGCACATAGCTGCAAGGGTAGGGATCTTGGCAACCAGGCGGTGTGCAGTCGTTGCGCGGTCATTTGAGCAGGTTAGGTCAGTGCTTTCGTGGTAGAACGAGGCTAGTGCGCCAACTACTCCGCACATTATTGCCATCGGGTGAGCATCGCGACGGAAACCGTTAAAGAAGTGGCTGATTTGCTCGTGCACCATTGTGTGGCTCTGGATAGTAGAAGAGTACTCAGCTTTCTCTTCTGCAGATGGTAATTTTCCGTAAAACAACAGGTAGCACAGTTCCAGGTAGTCTGAGCGCTCGGCCAGTTGATCAATAGGGTAGCCGCGGTGCAAAAGAATGCCTTTGCCGCCGTCAATGTATGTGATGCCCGACTCACAGGCTGCTGTGGATACGAAACCAGGATCATAGGTGAAGTAGCCGTTGGCGCTCAGTGGACTTACATCAATAACATCTGGGCCAATGCTGCCAGATGAAATGTTTAATTCAATTTTTTCATCCAGGCCGTCAATGCTCAGATAGGCTTTCTTATCAGTCATGGCGTTACTCTCTTTAAAATCAAATTGCTTTGCTGATTTAGCATCGGAAGTGGTTTGTATTACCGGTCGCTATCAGCACAGTTTTGTTCGCTTCTCTAAACGCGGAGGTCGACCACTATATAAGCCAAAAAAATTTTGTCAAATTTAGTGCTGCTTGAGGTTGATGTAACTCAGCTAATTTACAGTTTATCTCGATGGTATGGAATAGTATGATAGGCGGCTTGCGGGAGAGCCCTACTTCCATAACCTTGGTGAATGTTCTTTATACAAAGAATCAATTCGGGTTTATAGAGGGGGTAAGTTATAGTCTCCCCGCTATGGCTGCTGGATAAAAATAAAATTCATCAGGTAGTCTGCTTCCGTTAATTTACGTAGGGTAATTAAGGTGAACAATAAAAGACCGGTCAATTTGGATCTTTTTACGATTAAACAACCGCTCCCTGCAATCGCTTCTATCCTGCACCGTATCTCGGGCATTATCGTTTTTGTCGGTATTGCGCTGTTGATGTATGTGCTGGATAAAACGCTTGCGTCTGAAGAGGGATTTGCTGCGGTTCAGGAATGTCTGGATGGTACCTTTGTTAAGCTGATCCTTTGGGGTGTTTTGTCAGCGTTGGTTTATCACTTGGTGGCTGGTTGTAAGCACCTGTTGATGGACATAGGTATCGGTGAGACTCTGCAAGGAGCTCGTACTGGTGCTACTTTGGTACTGGCTGTTTCTGCAGTTCTAGTTATTTTGTTGGGGGTTCTCGTATGGTAACTCAAGTCACCAGCTTTGGCCGTAGCGGCCTATCTGACTGGGTTGTTCAGCGCGTTAGTGCCGTCATTCTAGGCGCTTACACCGTATTCCTGGCAGCCTGGATTATCTGCTCCCCTGAAATGAACTATGCAGACTGGAACGAATTGTTCTCCTGCACGGCAATGCGCATCTTCAGCTTGTTAGCACTGTTATCAATGATTGCTCACGCTTGGATCGGTATCTGGACAATCGCAACTGACTACCTGACCGAAATGGCGCTGGGTAATGCTGCGACTAAAGTTCGTTTTATCTTCCTATGCGTATGTGCGGTAGTGCTGTTTGTCTACTTCATTTGGGGTATCGATATTTTGTGGAGTGCTAAATAATGGCGACTATCAGAACGCTTAATTACGATGCCGTGATCGTCGGTGGTGGTGGTGCAGGTATGCGCGCTGCTCTACAGTTGGCCCAATCGGGTTATAAAACGGCTGTAATCACAAAAGTTTTCCCGACCCGTTCTCATACGGTGTCTGCACAGGGTGGTATCACCTGTGCGATCGCAAGTAACGATCCCAACGATGATTGGCGCTGGCACATGTACGACACTGTAAAAGGTGCCGATTACATTGGTGACCAGGACGCTATTGAATACATGTGTAGTGTCGGTCCTGAAGCTGTTTATGAGCTTGAGCACATGGGCATGCCGTTCTCGCGTACTGAAGAAGGTCGTATTTATCAGCGTCCTTTTGGTGGTCAGTCTAAAGACTACGGTAAAGGTGGTCAGGCAGCACGAACCTGTGCCGCAGCTGACCGTACCGGTCACGCACTATTACACGCTTTGTACCAGGGTAACCTAAAAAACGAAGCGGTATTCCTGAACGAATGGTTCGCGACTGATCTGGTTAAAAACCAGGACGGCGCTGTGGTAGGTGTTAATGCCATCTGCATGGAAACCGGCGAAGTTGTTTATGTAAAAGCTAAGGCTACTGTATTCGCGACTGGCGGTGCAGGCCGTATGTTTGCCTCTACTACTAACGCTCACATCAACACTGGTGATGGTGTTGGTATGGCGCTGCGTGCTGGTATCGGCGTGCAGGACATCGAAATGTGGCAGTTCCACCCAACCGGTATTGCCGGCGCCGGTGTACTGGTAACTGAAGGTTGCCGTGGTGAAGGTGGTTACCTGATCAACAAAGATGGCGAACGTTTCATGGAACGCTATGCGCCTAACGCAAAAGACCTTGCCGGTCGTGACGTTGTGGCTCGATCCATGGTTAAAGAGATTCTGGAAGGGCGCGGTTGTGGGCCTAACGGCGATCACGTATTCCTGAAGCTTGATCACCTCGGTGAAGAAGTTCTGGAAAGCCGTCTGCCGGGTATTTGTGAATTGTCACGTACCTTCGCACACGTTGATCCTGTCACTGCGCCAGTTCCCGTTGTACCAACTTGTCATTACATGATGGGTGGTATCGCGACTAATATTAATGGTCAGGCACTGGTTCAAGACGCTAATGGCAACGATCAAATCATCCCTGGCTTGTTTGCCTGTGGTGAAGTTGCCTGTGTATCGGTACACGGTGCTAACCGTCTGGGTGGTAACTCACTGCTTGATTTGGTGGTATTCGGTCGTGCTTCCGGTTTGTTCATTGAGAAGCAGCTGCGTGAAGGTGTTGATTACCGTGACGCAACTGAGTCGGATCACGAAGCATCCATGGCGCGCCTGAACAAGCTGAATACGTCTACTGGTGGCGAAAGCGCTGCTGAGCTGCGTACCGAACTGCAAAGTGTCATGCAAAACCACTTCGGCGTATTTCGTCGCGGCGACTTCATGCAGGAAGGTATCAAGAAGCTGGCTGATCTGCGTGGTCGTATGGAAAACATCCAATTGGTTGATAAGTCTGGTGCCTACAATACTAACCGTATTGAAGCACTTGAATTACAAAACCTGTTTGAAGTGGCTGAAGCAACGGCAATTACCGCTGAAGAGCGTAAAGAAAGCCGTGGTGCTCACGCTCGTGACGACTTCGAGACTCGTGATGACGAGAACTGGTTGTGCCACTCCTTCTACACGCCGGGTGAAAAACGTGTATCTAAGCGTGATGTTAACTTCACGCCTAAGACCGTTCCCACCTTTGAGCCTAAAGAACGTACTTACTAATCGGAAGACACACTATGCTTACAGTTAGTCTTTATCGCTATAACCCTGAAACCGACAACGCGCCGTATATGCAAGACATACAGCTCGACACCGGTGGCAAGGACATCATGGTGCTGGATGCGCTGGAATTGTTGAAGGCACAGGATCCATCTATTGCCTATCGTCGTTCTTGCCGTGAAGGCGTTTGTGGTTCCGATGGTATGAACATGAACGGTAAGAATGGCCTAGCCTGCATTACCTCGCTGTCGGAAACTGTTAAAAATAACAAACTGGTTCTGCGTCCGCTGCCTGGTTTGCCAGTCGTTCGTGATCTTGTCGTTGATATGTCTATCTTCTACAAACAGTATGAGAAGGTTAAGCCTTTCCTCATCAACAACGAGCCTGCGCCCGCTATTGAGCGCCTGCAATCACCAGAAGAACGTGAAAAGCTGGATGGCCTGTACGAGTGTATTCTTTGTGCATGTTGTTCAACGTCATGCCCTTCATTCTGGTGGAACCCGGACCGCTTTATTGGCCCCGCTGGTTTGATCCAGGCTTACCGCTTCCTGGCGGATAGCCGTGATACAGCGACAGCTGATCGTCTGGCTAATCTTGATGATCCTTTCAGCGTATTCCGTTGCCGAGGCATCATGAACTGCGTAAGTGTTTGTCCGAAAGGTTTGAACCCAACGCGTGCCATTGGCCATATTCGTGAGATGCTGATCAAACGTGCTACCTAATCGGTAGAACGGAAGGCAAGCTAAAAACGGCTAAATGGAGCAATCTGTTTAGCCGTTTTTTTATGCCTGCGATTCTGTCCTTTGGCTCTATAGCTCCTTCGACCAAAGGATAATAGAAAACATATCGGTCCAACGTTAAATTGTATGTGTATTAACTGACACTGAGGTTGTTAAATCTTATGCCTTGGGTCTATTATTCAAACAACAGCAGGCTTTGGCTGTCTCGATAATTTCAATAACAATGAAACAGGAATAGACAGTGCAGCAAAGTAAGATGGAGCAGTTGTGGCAGACCGCACATTTACAGGGCAGTAACCTTACCTATGTAGAGCAAATTTACGAAGCCTACCTTCGTGATCCTGATACCGTTCCCGCTGAATGGTGCGGCTATTTCGACAGTTTACCCCAGGTTAATGGTGAGCAAGCTGTTGAGCAAAGCTACTCCGATATTGAAGCGCAATTTCTCACCATAGCCCAACAAAAAAATCGTGTTTGTCAGATTGTCGATACAGTGGATGTCGCGCACGAAAAGAAACAAATGTGTGTGCAGCGCATGATTGTTAGCTACCGTACCCGTGGTCATCAGCATGCTAGCCTTGACCCTTTGGATTTAGTTGAGCGTGAAAAGATACCTGATCTTAGCCTTGCCTATCACGGTATCGAAGAGTCAGATCTTAATACTGTTTTCCGACTTGGTACGCTATTACTGGGACCAGCAAAAGCCAGCTTGAATGATATTCTCAAGGGGCTACAGAGAACCTACTGTAGCACTATTGGTTTTGAGTTCATGCACGTGGTTGATTCAAAAGTGAAGGTCTGGTTTCAGCAACGTGTGGAGCCGGTACAGGCGCACCCGAATTATAGTCATGAAGTGAAACGTCAAATTCTGCAGTCATTGACCAGTGCGGAAGGGCTTGAGAAGTACCTGGGCTCCCGGTATCCCGGTACCAAGCGCTTTGGCCTAGAGGGTGGTGAAAGCCTGATTCCGATGATTGAGGAGCTGATCAACCGTGGCGCCGCCTACGGTGCCAAGGAAATGGTGATCGGTATGGCACACCGTGGCCGTCTTAACGTACTAGTTAATATCCTCGGTAAAAAGCCTTCTGAACTGTTTGATGAATTTGAAGGTAAGAACTCAGTTGATTATGGTTCTGGTGATGTGAAATATCACCAGGGTTTCTCCTCCAACTGGATCACCCCCAATGGTGATGTGCATTTAGCGCTGTCCTTTAACCCGTCTCACTTGGAGATTGTATCGCCCGTGGTTGAGGGGTCGGTAAGAGCACGTCAGGATCGCCGTATTGATGGTGAGAGGCATCAGGTGATGCCGATTATTATTCATGGTGATTCGGCCTTTGCCGGGCAAGGCGTAGTGATGGAAACCTTCCAGATGTCGCAGACTCGGGGGTTCTACACCGGTGGTACCATCCACATCATCATCAATAATCAGATTGGTTTTACCACCAGTGATCCGCGTGATACGCGTTCTACGGAATACTGTACCGACGTAGCTAAAATGATCGAGGCGCCGATTCTGCATGTCAACGGTGATGATCCAGAAGCCGTATTGTTTGTCACTCAGCTGGCGATGGATTATCGCAACGAGTTTAAACGTGATGTGGTGATTGACCTGGTTAGCTACCGCCGCCGAGGCCATAACGAGGCCGATGAGCCTTCCTCCACGCAGCCCATGATGTACCAAAAAATTAAGAAGCTAGCGACTACCCGTGAGTTGTATGCTGAAAAACTGATCAATGATGGAGTGGTCTCCGAACAAGAATCTGAGGCCATGGTTGATGATTATCGCAATGCGTTAGACGAAGGTGGGCATAAGCATTTCCGCTGGCAGAAAGAGCCAGACTTTTCCATGTTTGTGGATTGGACACCTTATTTGAATAAAAAGTGGCGTAACAACTATGACACGCGGGTCGATATTGATCGGCTCAAAGCCTTGGGGCGCGCCATTACCACTGTGCCGGAAGGTTTTAGTGTGCAGCGCCAGGTTAATAAAATTTATAATGACCGCCAGCAAATGATTGAGGGTGAAATCCCGGTTGATTGGGGTTGCGCGGAAGCGCTGGCTTACGCCTCGCTGGTTAACTCGGGTTACTCTGTACGATTAACCGGCCAGGATGTTGGGCGAGGTACTTTCTCTCACCGCCATGCGGCGCTGTATTCTCAAACTGATGGTGAGCGTTATATCCCACTGCAGCATATTAATGCTGAGCAGCCAGACTTCGAACTTTTCGACTCGTTGTTATCGGAAGTAGCGGTGCTAGGTTTTGAATATGGTTATTCCAGTACCAATCCCAGGGCGATGGTGATCTGGGAAGCGCAGTTTGGTGACTTTGCTAATGGCGCACAGGTTGTGATTGACCAATTTATTACCAGTGGCGAGCATAAGTGGAGTCGCTTGTCTGGTCTGACGCTACTATTACCGCACGGTTACGAAGGGCAGGGGCCTGAACATTCTTCGGCACGCTTGGAGCGCTTTATGCAGTTGTGCGCTGAGCATAATATTCAGGTGTGCATCCCGACGACTCCGACACAGGTGTTTCATATGCTGCGTCGACAGATGATTCGGCCATTACGTAAACCACTGATTGTGATGACAGCCAAGAGCTTGTTGCGACACAAACATGTAATTTCGCCCATAGAAGAACTGGCCGAGGGGACGTTTATGCCAGTGCTTGACGAAGTGGATGATCTGGATGTGGATGCGGTGCGCCGAGTGGTCATGTGCAGTGGCAAAATTTATTACGACTTGCTCAACGCACGCCGTGAGCAGGAGCGCGATGATTTGGCAATTATTCGTCTCGAACAGTTGTATCCGTTTCCGGAAGAGGAACTACTAAGTATATTGGCGCAGTATTCCCATCTCAGTGAATTGACCTGGGTACAGGAAGAGCCAATGAATCAGGGGGCCTGGTATAGCAGCCAGCACCATATGCGCCGTACCATTGCCCGCCATAAAAACTACATTACCTTGAGCCAGGTAACCCGTGAAGCATCGGCTGCGCCGGCTGCAGGTTATATGGGGCTGCACCAGGAGCAGCAGGCTAAGGTTGTTAACGATGCGATTAATTTATAGGGACACTCCATGACCATAGAAATCAAGGCGCCCAGCTTTCCCGAGTCAATTGCTGAGGGCACAGTTGCTACTTGGTATAAACAGCCGGGTGAAGCCGTACAGCGCGATGAGCTGATCGTTGATATTGAAACAGATAAGGTGGTGTTGGAAGTAGTTGCGCCCACCAACGGTACAATCGCTAAGGTTCTGAAGGGCGAGGGCGATATTGTTTTGAGTGGCGAAGTTATTGCTGAATTTGCCACGGGTGATACGTCCGTTGCAGCGCCAGAAGATGCTCTGATTCCCACAGAGAACCTCGTTGAAGCTGAACCCGAAGAAGAAGCTGAAGCTGTTGGTGAGTGTTTTGCCAGTCCGGCCGCACGTAAGCTGATTGAAGAAAATACGCTGGATACCAGTGCAATTATTGCTACTGGTAAAGGTGGACGAGTGACTAAGGAAGATGTCATTAATCATATGAAAGACCAGAAGGCACCTACACCTGTAGCTGCACCTGTGGCCTCTCCGGTTAGTAGTTCTGCGCCGATACCTCCCGCAGCAATTAATACCACGCTGACGGGTGATCGCCCTGAAAAAAGGGTCGCCATGACGCGCCTACGCAGCACCATTGCCAAACGGCTGGTGGAAGCGCAGCAGAATGCGGCCATGTTGACCACCTACAACGAGGTCAACATGCAGCCCATCATGGAACTGCGTAGTCGTTATAAAGAGGATTTCGCCAAGCAACACGATGGTGTAAAACTGGGCTTTATGTCCTTCTTCGTTAAGGCGGCCACCGAGGCGTTAAAACGTTTTCCGGGTGTGAATGCTTCCATTGATGGCAGCGATATCGTTTATCACGGTTATCAGGATATTGGCGTTGCGGTGAGCACCGAACGCGGACTAGTGGTACCGGTGCTACGTAATGCTGAACACATGGGGCTAGCGGAAATAGAATCTTCCATTAATAATTATGGTGCAAAGGCTCGCGACGGCAAATTGGCTATTGAAGACATGACCGGCGGCACCTTCACCATCTCTAATGGTGGTGTGTTTGGTTCGATGATGTCGACGCCAATTTTAAATCCGCCACAGACTGCGATTTTGGGCATGCACAAAATTCAGGATCGGCCTATGGCAGTGGATGGTCAGGTGGTTATTCTGCCCATGATGTACCTTGCTTTGTCCTACGATCACCGTATGATCGACGGCCGCGAAGCGGTGCAGTTTCTGGTCACTATTAAAGATTTATTAGAGGATCCTGCGCGGATTCTTCTTCAGGTTTAACGCGTTAACTCAAGTTTAAGGAAGTCTTTTCATGGCACAAAAATACGATGTTCTTATTATTGGTGCTGGTCCGGCTGGTTATGTCGCCGCAATTAAAGCAGCTCAACTGGGCTTGAATACTGCCTGTATCGACAAGTGGCTCGATGCAGCAGGCAAACCATCATTGGGTGGTACCTGCTTGAATGTGGGTTGTATTCCTTCCAAGGCACTGCTCGACAGCTCTCATAAATATGAGGAAGCGCAAAAAGGTTTCAAAGTACATGGCATCAGCACGGGTGATGTGGCTATTGATATCCCGGCCATGATTAAACGTAAAGAACTGATTATTAAAAAACTGACCACCGGTATTAAAGGTCTGTTTAAGGCTAATGGCGTCACGAGCTTAGCTGGTACAGGCCGAGTCATATCTCCTAAGCAGGTTGAGTTTGTCGACCATGAGGGCGGAACAGAGAACATCGAAGCCGATAACATCATCATCGCTACCGGATCTGTACCTATTAATATTCCTCCGACGCCGGTTAATGGTAATACCATTGTTGATAACGAAGGTGCATTGGCTTTTTCGTCGGTGCCAGGCAAGGTCGGTGTTATTGGTGCGGGTGTGATTGGTTTGGAGTTGGGCAGTGTGTGGAGCCGTCTGGGTTCTGACGTAGTGATTCTTGAAGCATTGGATGGTTTCCTGCCGATGGTCGATCAACAGATCGCCAAGGATGTTCAGAAGAATTTTAAGAAGCAGAAACTAGATATTCGCCTGGGCGCGCGGGTAACAGGTTCAGAGGTTAACGGTGACCAAGTAACGGTTAAATACACCGATGCTGAAGGCGACCAGGAAATGACCTTCGATAAACTGATCGTGGCCGTGGGCCGTAAACCTTTTAGTGAAGGTTTGTTTGATGACTCACTCGGTATCAAGCGTGATGAACGCGGTTTTATCGAGGTGGATAATCAATGCCGAACTACCGTGCCGGGTATTTGGGCGATTGGTGATGTAGTTCGTGGCCCGATGCTGGCGCATAAAGGTTCGGAAGAGGGCGTGATGGTTGCCGAGTTGATTGCCGATAAAATCGCGCAGGTTAACTATGATTTGATTCCTTCGGTGATTTACACGCATCCGGAAATTGCCTGGGTTGGTAAAACTGAAGAGCAGTTAAAGACTGATGGCGTTGACTATAACGTTGGTACCTTCCCATTTGCAGCGATTGGCCGTGCACAGGCCGCTAATGACACCGCCGGTATGGTGAAGATTTTAGCCAACAAAGAAACCGATCGCGTGTTGGGTATCCATATTTTTGGTCCCAGTGCGGGTGATTTGGCCCAGCAGGGTGTGATTGCCATGGAATTTGGTGCCAGCGCTGAAGATTTAGCGATGACTGTGTTTGCCCATCCAACGTTGTCAGAGGCCGTGCATGAGGCGGCATTGGCGGTGAATGGCATGGCTATCCACATACCCAATAAATAGTTTTAAGTCTCACATTGAGCTGTGAGACGCTTACTTGAATCATTCAACGGAATGACCAGCGGGAGAAACCTTGCATGAATCTACATGAATACCAGAGCAAACAGCTATTGGGAGAATACGGCTTGCCGGTTTCCCACGGCATTGCCGTGGATACGGTGAAAAAAGCGGTTGCTGCAGCTGGCGAAATTGGTGGTGAAAAATGGGTGGTTAAGGCCCAGGTGCACGCAGGTGGACGAGGCAAGGCCGGTGGTGTGAGGGTAGTCGATAATAAAGACGATGTTGCCAGTTTTGCACGCAATTGGTTAGGGCAACGTATGGTTACTTACCAGACTGATGCCAAGGGACAACCGGTTAATCGTATCCTGGTTGAGCCCTGCACAGATATTGAGAAGGAATATTATCTGGGCGCGGTGATTGATCGCGCCACACGACGGGTTGTTTTCATGGCTTCCACAGAGGGTGGCGTGGAAATCGAGAAGGTTGCTGCTGAAACACCGGAGAAAATTCTCAGGGCAATCATTGATCCTTTGACGGGCGCGCAACCTTATCAGGCTCGAGAAATGGCCTTTAAGCTGGGCTTTGAAGGTAAACAGGTTCACCAGTTTACGCAGATTTTTATGGGTCTTGCGAAGGTGTTTGAAGAGTGCGATTTAGCGTTACTGGAAATCAACCCATTGGTGGTTACGCCCAAGGGAAAACTGCAGTGTCTTGATGCAAAAATTAACGTAGATGATAACGCACTGTTCCGTCAGGCAAAGTTGAAAGAGTGGCATGACCCAACTCAGGAAGATGAGCGCGAAGCGCACGCTGAAAAATGGGATCTCAACTACGTGGCTTTGGATGGCAATATTGGTTGTTTGGTGAACGGTGCCGGCCTAGCTATGGGAACCATGGATATTATTAAATTACACGGCGGTAATCCGGCTAACTTCCTGGATGTGGGCGGCGGTGCAACTAAAGAGCGTGTTTCTGAAGCATTCAAAATTATTCTTTCCGATGAAAACGTTAAAGTGGTGTTGGTGAATATTTTTGGCGGCATCGTGCGTTGTGATTTGATTGCACAGGGTGTTATTGATGCGGTTGAAGAAGTGGGTGTCAGCGTGCCGGTTGTGGTTCGCTTGGAGGGCACTAATGCCGAGCAAGGTCGTAAAATTTTAGCGGACAAGGGCTGCTTGAATCTTATTGCTACTGGTAGTTTGGCTGAGTCCGCGCAGCGTGCGGTTGATGAAGCGGAGGCCGTACAATGAGCATTCTAATTGATAAAAATACCAAGGTGATTTGCCAGGGGCTGACAGGTGCTCAGGGTACTTTCCATACAGAACAGGCCATTACCAGCGGTACACAGATGGTTGGTGGTGTGGTGCCGGGCAAGGGCGGACAAACACACTTAGGGTTACCGGTATTTAACAGTGTTGCTGAAGCGGTTGCTGAAACGGGCGCGACAGCCTCGGTTCTATATGTACCAGCTGCGTTTTGTAAGGATTCTATTCTGGAAGCGGCCAACGCGGGCATTGAGTTGATTGTCTGTATTACCGAAGGCATTCCAACTATCGATATGCTGTACGTGAAGGCGAAGTGTGATGAGCTGGGCGTACGTCTGGTTGGACCTAACTGCCCGGGCGTGATTACACCGGGTGAGTGTAAAATTGGCATTATGCCAGCCTCGATTCATCTGCCGGGTAAGGTGGGTGTGGTGTCGCGTTCTGGCACCTTGACCTATGAGGCCGTTAAGCAAACGACGGATTATGGCTTTGGTCAGTCCACCTGTGTAGGTATTGGTGGTGATCCGATTCCAGGCTCCCATTTTATTGATATTCTTGAGCTGTTTCAGGCCGACCCGAAAACCGAAGCGATTGTGATGATCGGTGAGATTGGTGGCACGGCGGAAGAAGAAGCCGCCGCCTATATTCGCGATCATGTTACCAAACCTGTGGTTTCCTATATTGCTGGTGTTGCAGCTCCTGCCGGTAAACGTATGGGCCATGCCGGTGCGATTATTGCCGGCGGTAAAGGTACTGCCGATGAGAAATTTGCGGCATTGGAGTCGGCCGGTGTGAAAACCGTACGCAGTCTGGCCTGTATTGGTGAAGCGCTGGCTGAGATTACCGGCTGGTAACTGTGTCGTAAACAATCAAGACAAGCAGTAAACAAAAGGGCGTCTTCGGATGCCCTTTTTATGGACGTGGTTATTAAGAAATCTGAATATATTTCTGGTGTAATTTATAGAAAATAATGGTCAAACACTGAAGTGTGGGTCAGGTGAGGTTTATGTTTACCGTCATTTCAGTGTTTGGTTTGTTTATCGCAGTAGTTGGTTTGTGGGGCTTCATTTTACCCAAATCTTTTATGGATGTGATGCAACAGTTCGTTCGTTCCCCCAAAGGGTTGTATTTTATTTTTGGTTTTCGACTGTTGCTTGGCTCTTTGCTGCTGATTGCTGCGCCGCTTAGTTTTTATTCAACATTGTTTTATGTGGTGGGCGTGCTAACCCTGTTTGGCGCATTAGTCACCGTACTGCTGGGCCCTGATAGTATCGAGCGTTATATGAAGTGGTGGGGACAGCGCCCAACGATTTGTTTACGCGTGTTAATGTTGATGGCCTGGTTGCTGGGTGTTGTACTGGTTTATGTTTCCTCTTTGAGCATCTGATGGGCTCTCTTCTCAAAGTGTTTTGCTTTAGCAGGCGGCATTGCTTGATTCAGCGACCTAACTACAACATGATTAAGTAAGGACTTTCCAGCGCTGAAGGGCGACTTTGATGAGGGGCGAAACCGCTAAATGA
>Ga0209396_1003178_pt1 | contig 16735 bp, 14 predicted proteins | sample GOMGulsemesocosm_6_FD_184638 | JGI IMG/M metagenome (GOLD analysis project Ga0209396, IMG submission 184638) | Methane-oxidizing microbial communities from mesocosms in the Gulf of Mexico - GOM8C Gulf of Mexico (SPAdes) (version 2) | ecosystem: Environmental > Aquatic > Marine > Cold seeps...
TGAAGGAGCAATTATCGCTTCTAAAAGTAAATTGGGTGGAGTGAGGATCCAGATCATTTTACCTTTATAAACTTAATATTGAATTTAAAATTTAGATTAGTATGCATACCATGCTTTTTGTTCATTTTTTTTAAACGGCCAAAAAGAACGAACCAAGAAAAAGCCGCCCCAGAAATCCCACTAACCTGCAATTAAATTATCAGTTGTTTTTGTAACCGCGATAAATTACATCCATGTAATAAGTATCGCTTGCGAGCACATCCTGTGCTCGACATTACTAAATTGATAATAAAATTTTGGGTGTGATTTAAGGGGAAGGGTGTCAATCTTGATATTTATGCACAATTCAAAGTTTGACCCTAATTTCTTAAATTACCTTCTCAACCAATATCGACTAAATCCTTTTATTCCAATCAATTATCAGACATTTAGGATTCCAAAAATTCACCAATTGATAATTATTGTGTTAAAGTTATTTTGAATACAAATTTCAATTAAATAGAATGCGAATGGAGAAAATATTTATTTTATAGATCGCACAACTGAGCTTTCAAAAAAAGTAACGCAAGTTTCAGCTAATTTAACCACTGAAGAAGCCACAAAGAACACTTTGATAATGCCTTTTTTACATTCAGTTTTGGGCTATGACGTTTTTGACCCACATGAGGTAATACCTGAGTTCACAGCAGAACTGAATCATCAAAACAAGTATGCTTGTTAAGTTTCATTGTTTACAATAAAGCAAAATAATTAAAGTAGTTTGTTGTAATGCCATATCTTATTTCGGTCACTGTGTTGTGGGCTTTTTCGTTTAGTTTAATTGGAATATATTTAGCGGGACAGGTTGATGCATGGTTTTCGGTATTCATGCGCATTAGTTTAGCTATGTTAGTATTTTTACCTTTTTTAAAATTAAAAAACATATCTAAACCTATGGCCTTAAAACTCATGGGCATAGGGGCAATTCAATTAGGTTTAATGTATGTATTTTATTATCAATCCTTTTTGTATTTGTCTGTGCCAGAAGTTTTATTATTTACTGTGATGACACCTATTTATATCACTTTGCTAAATGATGCTTTTGAGCGTCAATTCCATCTTAACTTTATGCTAACTGCGTTACTTGCAACATCAGGTGCTGTTGCTATTCGTTATAACGGGATTAATGCGAATTTCATTTTAGGTTTTGCATTAGTGCAAGGTGCTAATCTGTGTTTTGCTACTGGTCAAGTGTGTTACAAACGTTTGATGGCAGCACAAGAGCGCAAACAAGCGCTTGATCAAAAAGCTGTATTTGGTTGGTTTTTCATTGGTGCATTTTGTGTGGCGAGTATTTGTTATTTAATTTTTGGTGATATTAATAAATTACCGACAACTAATCTGCAATGGGGGGTATTGGTTTATTTAGGTATTATTGCTTCAGGGTTAGGGTATTTTTGTTGGAATAAAGGCGCAACATTAGTGAATGTAGGTGCTTTAGCTATTATGAATAACTTGCTGATCCCAGCAGGTATTATTGTTAATTTAGTGATTTGGAATCGTGATGCTGATGTGATGCGATTAATGTTTGGTGGTTTACTTATTGTTATGTCATTAGTACTAAACCAATGGTTAGAAAAACGAAGAAAGGCTGCTTGATTAGATTTTGTCATAATAAAGTTCGATTTAAAAGCTTTAGATTTCCGATGAAAAACTTCGGGAATGACAGGTGGATAGTTGAACATTAGGCTTAATAATAAGTAAAGAGTGCTTTAAGCAGCTTTACTTATCAAATGACTTAATCCTTCGGGGATATTAAAGCGATTACCACGATCCCAAATAAACCAACAATATTCACAGCTATCTGAGCCTGCATTTACAAATCGTGGTCTAGGGATAATGATAGGTGTTTTATTTGGGAACCCTACTTCAGCCCAAAAAGGAACACGTTTTTTACTGCCTAAAAAATTTACTCTTTGCAAATATGCCATAGTGCCATTCGGAGCCAATTCACTCAGACTTTTTTTAATAAATTCTTCGGTTAAAGAAAATGGCGGGTTAGTAATGATCACATCAACTTGTTCAAACTGAGTTTTTAAATAATCTACACCAAGAGATAGCTCTGCCCACTTTTTATTTTGCTCAGGTAACTTAACTTTATTAAAAATTGCGTCAGTGCCACGACAAGGTTCTAAAAAAATATCATTAGGTTTAAAAGTTAAACTACAGAGCAGACTATTTACTACGAGATCAGGAGTTGGGTATAATTCTCTGGCTAATGTTTTTCCATTTGTTGAACTCATAGTATCCTTGATGATCCTATTGATATAAGGCTGTGAAAAGGGCGACAGTTTAAGGGAAAGTTAGATGATGATATAGGTTTTTATTATTTTAATTAAAATATCTTTTCTGATTAAGGATCTACATAAAGGAACTATCGACTTTACAGCCGGGTTTAATTAAATGAATGTCATCAATTTCAAAAGGAACTCCCCATTGTTGAATGGTTTTTATATCTTTAAGCTCTTTACCTGAAAAAGATATAACAGCGCCATTTTGTTTGTACTTAGAATGAAGGTTAGTTGGAAAAAGCTTTAAGTTATTGTCAGTCACTATGCCATAAAATCCACCTTCAAATGACATGAATTTAATAGTGCCAGTATATTTAATATTTGAATTCACATTTAACTCGCTATTTTTAAAATAAACTGACTCAAGGATGAAGGAAATATACCAAAGCCGATGACTAAAAATATGATCAGAATATTAAGTGATAGACTATTTCCATCAACATTAATATGCTCAAATTTAGATTTATCGGTGGGCGTTTTTATTAAAGCCATTATAACTCTTAAATAATAAAACATTCCTACAATACTACTTATCACTAACGTAGCTAATACAAGCCATAATTGCTGGCTAACGGCCGCCATTACTAAGTAGAACTTGGCCATAAAACCTAATGTAAGTGGGATCCCAGCAAGAGAAAGCATTAACAACATCAGCGTGATGGCAATAAACGGTTTTTGCCATAATAAACCGGATAATTCATCAACCGTTTTTATTTTAGGTATTTGAATGAAAATAGAAAAAACACCTACAAGCGTAAATAAATATGCAACTAAATAAAACAGCATGGTTTGTTCATTAAAGCTTTGACTGGTAAAGGTCATGCTTTGGTTGTTTATTAATAACAATACAATTAATAAATAACCAAAGTGAGCAATAGAAGAGTAGGCAATTAAGCGTAATAAGTTTTTTTGTAATAACCCTAAAAAATTGCCAATAAACATAGATGCAATAGCTACAATTGATAAAACATCAATAATAAACTGATATTGCTGCCAATTTCCTACAGTAACTAATCGCCATAATACAATAAACACAGATAACTTAGATAAAGTAGCCAGCATAGCTGATGTTACTAATGGTGCTCCTTCAAATAAATCGGCCACCCACAAATGACAAGGCACTAAAGAAAGTTTAAAGAATAGGCCAGTAAAAATAAAGATGATCGCACATAAAATCGCCCACTCAGGTAAAAGCGGTGTTTGGGTCGTTTGAAGTAATACGGTAAAAGATAAAGAGCCAAATTGAAGATATAAAATTGCTGCACCCATTAAAATAAACGCAGATGCGACGGCTGATAGGATTAAGTATTTAATACCCGCTTCTTGTGCTTTTTTATCATGACCGCAGTAAGCAATTAACCCTACAAAAGACAGGCTCATTAATTCTAAACCCATAAAGAAACTTGCAAAGTGATTACTCGAGACCATTATTAAGCCACCTAGCGTGCTTAATAAAAACAGTAAATAATATTCTTCCTTTTGCTCATTAAGGATTTTTAACCAATTATAAAGTTGTGCCCAAATTAAGCCGACTATCATCAATAATAATAGCGATATAAAACTGGTTTGTGCATTAAAGGTGAATAAGGTTTCAATGTTACTAACATGGTTTTGTAAAAATAATTGCAATAATAATGCAAGCAATAAGCTAATTCCTGAAATTAAATAGGCTAAGAACTGGCTTCTTACAAAACAAAGCTGAATCAATATAAATAATGCACCAATCATCACAATGAAAGATGGATAAAAATGAACATTCATAACGAAACTCCCATACTAGAAGATATAAAAGCGATATTCATTAGTTTGATGGGCACTAAATCAAAAATAGGCTGCGGATGTAAACCTAAGTAAATTAAAATAAAACACATAGCGGTTAGTGTGAACCACTCTTTTGTATTGGTATCAGATATTTTACTATCTTGCGGGCTATTTATTTTACCAAAAAATGTTTTATATATAAGTAGCAATGAATACACTGCGGCTAAAATTAAGCCTGATGCTGCAATTACTGTGAGTATTGGATATTGGTTAAAGCTACCGACCAAAATTAAAAACTCAGCCACAAAATTACCTAAACCAGGCATGCCTAAAGATGCGATACCAAAAAATAAACCAAAAGCGCTCAGTTTAGGTAGTTTTATCCATAAACCACCAAGCTTATTAAGGTCTCTTGTATGATATCTATGTTGTATCATACCAACTAAAAAAAATAATGCCGATGTACTAATACCATGAGCTAACATTTGCATTACAGCGCCTTGTAATGCATAAATATTAAAAGCAAAACAACCTAATAATACAAAGCCCATATGGCTCACGCTGGAATAAGCAACTAATCGTTTTAAATCAGTTTGAATAAAGGCCATCATAGCGCCATAAATAATACCAATGACGCCAATCAGCATCATAAAAGGTGCAAGTAGTACTGATGCTTCGGGAAATAAAGGCAAAACAAATCGAATGATGCCATAACCACCCGTTTTTAATAATACGGCAGCAAGTATTACACTCGCAGCGGTGGGGGCTTGAGTATGGGCATCTGGTAACCAAGAGTGAAATGGTAAAGCGGGCAATTTAACTAAAAATGCGATTGTAAAGCCAAGCGCAATCCAAAATGCAAAATCACCAGTGATAGGATGTTGCATTAAAACTGTATAATCAAAAGTTAATAAACCAGTTTGTTGGTAGTGAACACCTACTAACCCGCATAAGCTTAATAGCATGAGAAGGCCACCAGCTTGGGTAAATATAAAGAATTTAATAGCAGCATAATGCCTATTTTCGTGACCCCAAATTGAAATCAAAAAATACATTGGTACTAGCATTACTTCCCAAAAAACAAAAAAGAGAAATAGGTCAATTGCTAAAAATACGCCTAAAACACCGGCAATGGTCCAAAGTAGATTTAAATAAAAAAAGCCAGTACGTTTTTTTATTTCATGCCAAGCAGAAGAAAGTGCAACTAACGCCATTAAAAGTGTTAACACAATTAATAAAAAACTGAGTCCATCAAGTGCTAAATGGGCTTTAATATTAAAGATTGAAATCCAATCATAAGATTCATTGATTAACCATTGAGATTTTTCTAACGACTCAGTATCAAACTGCATAGTATGAAATAAAGGAATTAAAGGTAACCAACACATCAGTAGAGATATAAAAGTGATACGTTTTGGTAAATCAGCGTCAAATCTTTCGCTAAACCAAGCAAGCAGACCACCTACGAGTAGAATAAATATAAGTATAAATAAGCTCATCTTATTAACTCCCCACTAATAAACCAGGTAAAAGCTAAAATACAAAATATGACTAAACTGGCGTTATAACTTCGCAATTGTCCATTTTGAAACTTGCTAAATATATTATGTAAAACACTACTGATTTTTTCTATAAGTCGATAAAACAAATCAATTGCATCATGTTTATTTAATTGGCATAAATATTTAAAGGGAATAATGAATATTACATTATAAATAGAGTCAAATGCCCAGCCACTTTTAAGAAATTGATGTATATCTTTAAAAGTCGAATGTTGAGTTTTTCCAAAACGATTAGTTTTAAACATCCACCAAGCAACTGATATAGCAATAAAAGGTAAGATAATAGGTAACCAATGTTGTAAAAATGTGAGATTTACAGAACTTAATGGCGGCATTAATGTTGTTAAACCTGTCGGCTGTATTCCTCCAAATAATGCAAATATACATAATATCGTTAGCGTCATAGACATTGCTTTTGTGGGGTTATTATTAGGTGATAACTGTGTTTGACCTAAAAATACAACAAAGAATAATCTGGCACTGTAAAAAGCAGTGATAAAGGCCCCTAAAACAGCAACCCACCAAAGCGCAATATGATTTGATGCTATAACTTGTTCTAATATTAATTCTTTACTAAAAAATCCAGATGTAAAAGGCAATGAAGCAAGGGCTGAGCAGCCTATTGCAAATGAGACTGCAACTACGGGCAGTTTTTTAAATAACCCTCCCATTTTAAAAATGTTATGTTCGTGATGTAGGCTATATATGAGCGCGCCTGCAGATAAAAACAGTAAAGCTTTGAAAAATGCATGTGTCATTAAATGAAATACAGCACTTGCACTTGCGCCAACACCTAATGCTAAAAACATATATCCTAATTGACTAATCGTTGAATAGGCTAATATACGCTTTAAATCAGATTGCACCATAGCGGCACTGGCACCCAATAATAATGTGAAGGTACCAATCAAAGCAACGATATAAAGCACATCGGGAGCAAGTTGAAATAATTGACTATTACGTGCAATTAAATATATACCTGCCGTTACCATAGTGGCTGCATGGATCAATGCACTCACAGGGGTTGGCCCAGCCATGGCATCAGGTAACCAGTTTTGTAATGGAAATTGCGCAGATTTACCCACTGCTCCACCTAATAATAACAAGCAGCATAGGCTTGCAATCGTATTATCTGACAGTGACCAAACAGTATGTGCTTTGGCCTGAATTTCTTGTATATCTAAAGTGCCTAAGTGAGTGAATAATAAAAACAGACCAATTGCCATGGCTGTATCGCCAATGCGAGTCATTAAGAAGGCTTTATTAGCGGCGAAATTATTACTGCTATCTTGATACCAAAAACCGATTAATAAATAGCTGCATAAACCAACACCTTCCCAGCCTAAATATAGCAATAGAAGATTATCTGCTAACACTAAAAATAACATGGCTGATACAAATAAATTTAAATAAGTGAAGTAACGTTTAAAGCTATTGTCTTGATACATAAAACCAGTTGAATACAAATGAATTAAAGCACCTACACCAGAAATTATGGTGATCATAACCAGGGACAATGCGTCTAAATATAAACCAAAACCGATACTGAGCTGTGCAATGTCGATCCAACTTCCTAAGCTGGCCTTTAAAATAAAGTCAGTTTGTTGCCAATAAACATAATTTAAAAATAAACTGATCAAGGCCACACTGGTAATTGACCCAACAGCTAAAATTGATACCCATAGCCTTGATGGGTTTGAAAACAATAAAATAACTGCACTCAATAAAGGTAACATTGGAATAAGAGATAATAAGCTTGAGTAATCTGTCATATTAATCCCTTAACTTATTAAGTTTATCTATATCTAAATGATGATGTTGACGATACATATGAATCACTAAACTCAAACCTACTGCAATTTCAGATGCCGCTAATGTTAAAACTAATAAATACATGATTTGACCATCACTATTTGCAACAGGAACTGAGTGGTATCGACTGCCAGCGATAAATAAAATAACTACTGCATTTAACATCAACTCTAAAGAAATTAATATAAACAACAGGTTTCGCCTAGCCAGTACACCAAATATGCCTATGGAAAATAAGCTTAAACTGAGAAATAAAATCCAAGAAATCGGGATCATAAATTAGTATCCTCTGGTTTAATTTGAGCACTAGCAGCACTTTTGCTAATATGAATCGCGGTGATCAAGGCGCTCAATAGCATTAAAGCGCTGATCACAACTAGTAATGAGTAAGGGCCATACAATTGTTGGCCTATTTGTTTTACTGTTATAGCAGGGGCTTGTGCTATTAGAATCGTATTTGATGTTTCACTCGGCGCTAAAAATAAAATGAAAGTTAATTCACAAAATAAAATACTACATAAAACGAATGCGGTAATTGAAGTCGAAAAGTGAAATAGGTGACGCTCTTGTGCTAAAGATTTTTCGCCCTGATGTAACATCATAGTGACAAAAATAAATAGCACCATAATAGCACCCGCATAGACAATAATTTGTAGAGCAGCCGCAAAAGATGAGCCTAGAATAAAGAAAATTAAAGAAACGGCCAACATGGTTACCACTAAATATAACAAGGCATGTACCACATTATGTGCAGTGATAGTTAGTAGTGCACAGATCAAAATAATTGCTGCTGTAATTATAAAAATGGTTTCTAACATATCAATTAAGCCTTTATTTCAAGGTAGTAAACTTTTAACATCTATTGGTTTTGCTTCGTTTTGTGCTTGGCCTTTATTTTTACCTTCAATTGCTTTGCCGCATATCTCATAAAAATTGTATTCATGATATTTACCAGGTCCGCTAATGAGTAAATGCTCTTTTTCGTATACTAAATTTTGCCTGTCATATTCTGCCATTTCTACATCTGGCGTAAGTTGTATGGCATGAGTCGGACAAGCTTCTTCACAAAAACCACACATAATGCATCTGGAAAAATTGATTCTGAATGTTTTTGCTTGCCAACGTCCATCTTGGGTTTCATCTTTTTCAACTAAAATACAATCTACCGGGCAAGCAGCAGAACATAAATTACAAGCTACACAGCGTTCATCACCGTTGGGATCGCGCGTTAAAACAATACGGCCTCTATATCGTGGTGATAAATAGGGTTTTTGCTCTGGATATTGCACAGTGTCAGATTTAGTAAAAGTATGTTTAAGGACTTTTAACAAGGTTCTAATTTGGCTCATCATAATGAATACTCCTTAACCTAAGATTTGTAACTTAACGGCACCTGTGATCAGCAGGTTGAGTAAAGATAAAGGTAATAAAATATACCAAGAAAAAACCATAAGTTGATCGTATCTAGGTCTTGGTATTGCAGCGCGTAATAAAATAAAAAAGAGAATGAAAAATGCAGTTTTTAAAATAAACCACAATAAAGGAGGCAGAATAGGGCCTTGCCAGCCACCAAAATACAAGGTTGTAATTAAGCTCGAAATTAAAATAACACCTAGGTATTCACCAATGAAAAACATACCAAACTTCATACTAGAATATTCAGTATGAAAACCCGCGACAATTTCGGTTTCAGCTTCTGGTAAATCAAATGGTGCACGATGAATTTCTGCAGTACCCGCAATTAAAAACAGCACAAAGCCTAATGGTTGATAGCAAATAAACCAAACATCGGATTGCGCTTCAACAATGGCACTTAAACTAAAGTCATCTGCTAAAATAACGACGCCCATTAAGGCTAACCCCATAAACACTTCATAACTAAGCATTTGTGCAGCCGTTCGCATTGCACCTAGCAGCGCATATTTACTATTAGAAGAAAAGCCAGCAAGCATAATGCTGTAAACAGACAAGGAGCTAATGGCTAATAAAAATAATAAAGCATGATCAAACTGGGCTATTTGAATACCTGGGGCAAAAGGAATAATAGCAAAACCTAATAATGTCATGATCATGACTATCATAGGTGAAATTATAAATAGTACTTTATCAGCAAAAGGAGGTACCCAATCTTCTTTGGTGAAAATTTTAATCATATCGGCAATGACTTGAAATAAACCAAAAGGGCCAACACGATTTGGTCCTAATCTATCTTGCCATAAAGATAATACTCGACGCTCTAACCAAGTAGACCACGCGCCTAAGAGTAAAAGTACAATTAGTATAATTAGAGGTGTCAGCCAGCTACTCATTATACTCTCCAACTTTATTACTAGATGAAACTTGCACGTTTTTTCCTAATCGAATAAATTCCTTAAAAGGTACTAAAACGACATTGTCAGCTATGGTGTTATTAATTTTACATGGCAAAGTAAACTGATAATCATCTGAGATTACGGTTAAATTTTCACTTGGAAGAATTGATAAATTTTCAGCTTGCTTTTTATTAATATAAATTAAAGGCTTAGGGGCAAGTTCTTGAATACCTGATGAATAGGATGCGAGTTCATCATTTATGTAAATATGATGCTGAGGGCAAACAGTTATAGTACTTAAAGAACGCTTTTCAATTCCTGCTGATGGTATTTCAAAAGGCATAGTGCTAGAAGTATTAAATATTTTCAAAGCCAAATTACTATTATTATTATCTTCTAAGGGGGTTTTATTAATCGCTTGATTTGAATTCCATTTTGGTGACCATACACCGGTAACAGGCGTTGTTATTTTATGGTGGCTATCATCTAACGTCTTTTGTCTAAAAGCAGAAACACCTTCCATTGAATAAGTTAAATTAGTTTCCTCATCACATTTAGGCGCATATTCTTTAACATCAATATTGGCAAAAAAAGCAGTGCGAGCTGATGATCTTAGAGATTGCCTAGCAATAGGGAAGTCACTTTTATTAATGCTTTCAAACTGAGATAATGGCTGTAATAAAGAGTCTAGAGATTGAACATATAGATAAAGTTTGTGGTCATCACTCAGCGAATTATGCTGAGCTAACCATTTATAAGGCGTTTGTCTCATATCATTAGGTGGCATGACGCCATAAGCGTGTTGTGCGGTACCTTCATTATTGATCCATGTTGAATTTTGCTCTGAAAAAGAAGTTGCAGGCAAGACTAAATCAGCCATTGTTACTGTATCAGTAATGATCTGTTCAATGACTACAATATGTTTTATTTTATCTAAGTAGTTACTTATCTTCTTATCAGAAAAGTACCGGTATAAATCGGTTTCCATAATAATCAATAAGCTAGGTGGGTTTGAACTTATGTTTTGGATTAAATGATTCAGATCCTGTTCAGGCTCACATAACAATGAAAGCCCTAAAGTATTAACTGCTGAACTAGCACAATAAAAACCTGAGTTGGGCTTAAGGATTTTTAATATTGCACTGATCCTTAAACATGCAGATAAAAGTGCAATATCAAAACTGTGTGTGCCTGTGATAACTGCAGGGCTATTAGCATTAAGTAAGTCTGAAGCTATGGCAACAGCCAGCTCTGAACAGTGTGATGTGTCATCACTAAGATACGTTTCTATTTCTAATAGTAATTCAAGTTGTTTATTAGGCGTTAAGTTTAAGTTTTGTTTTGCTACATCTGCTAACTGAGTGTCATGGGTATTGATAATAATTAGTGGCGACTTTGTATCTTGAGTGATATTCCTAAGTGCTTCATCTTGCCAAGGTTTTATTCCAAACTTTGCAGCTTTGTTAATACCTGCATTTTTTGTCATTTGTCTGATTGAAAGGGCGACCCTAGGTGCTGTTTGTGTTATATCTTCTCCCACTAAAAGTACCGTATCTGCTTGTTCTATGTCTTTGAGTGACAATAAGTTAATTTGATTTGATTCATAGGTATTGATTAATAATGTTAGTTGATTTATCTCATTAGCTGGCATACCCGCATAAAAGTTATTTTTACCAACTAATTTATGTAAAGCTGCATTATTTTCGATAGATGAGCGAGATGAACCAATTCCGAATATTTTTGCATCAGGTTCATGAAGCCATTGCGTTAATTGAATATGGGCTTGGTTATCATCTAAAATATGTGTTTTCTGGCTTTGATGATCACGTGACCAGACTTGGGTTAATTTGTTTTCATGATTGATATGTTGGTAACCAAACCTGCCTCGATCACATAAAAAGTGACCATTTATATCATCATTAAAACGATTGTTTATTTTCCTGATGATACCACCACGTTCAGTGGTATAAATATTACAACCTACACTGCAATGTGTGCATATTGAAGGAGAGGATTGTAAGTCCCATTTACGTATATAATGTTTACTAAAAGGTTTATCGGTAAATACACCCGTTGGACATACTTCAGCTAAATTACCACTGAATTCATTCTCTAAATTACCAGATTCGGCACGGCCAAAATAAATATTATTTTTTGAAGAAAAAACATTTAAATCTTTTCCGCCACAATAATCACGATAAAACCTAATGCAGCGATAGCAGCCAATACAGCGGTTCATTTCATGATTTAAAAAAGGTCCTAAATATTGATTGTTATGGGTACGTTTTGTACCAGGATATCGACGTTTAATATGGCCACTTAATAAAGTCATATCTTGTAAATGACAGTCTCCACCTTCTTCACATACAGGGCAGTCATGCGGGTGATTTGTCATAATAGCTTCTATATTCGTTTGACGAAATGTATGTGCTTTTTCATTTTTAAATGATATTCGCATGCCTTCTGTAACAGGTGTCATACAAGACATTACTAATCTGCCTCTGATATCCTCTTCATTTTGAAATTGCATGACGGCACATTGACGACAAGCACCTACCGAACCCATTGCAGGGTGCCAACAAAAGTAAGGCACATCGATATTTAAACTTAAACAAGCTTGTAATAAGTTAATATCATCAGGTACTTGGTAGGGTAAATCATCAATATAGATCGTAACTTTATTTGTCATATTTGTCCTCCGCATGTTTGATATCGCAATAAGGACATGATTGCTGTTCTATATGTTGTTCAAAATCTTCTCTAAAAAAATTAAGAGCACTTTGCAGTGGCTCCACTGCACCTGGAGCAAGTGCACAAAAAGTATTGCCGGGGGCGGCAAATTTACATAAATCTTCGAGTTGTTGAATATCGGCTAACTCGCCTTTACCTTGTTCTATTTTTTCAAGTAATACCGCAGCCCAAGGCAGACCATCTCTGCATGGTGTACACCAACCACAAGACTCTTGAGCAAAAAATTTAACTAAATTTAAAACCATCGCAACGGGGCAGTATTTGTCATCTAAAATTATGATGGTTCCGGTACCCATACGACTTCTTTGTTTACCTATCTCGTCGTAATCCATAGGTGTATCGAAGTGTTTTTCTAATAAAAAATCTGTAGAGCCACCACCAGGTAAATAACCTTTTAATTTATACCCATCACACATACCACCTGCGTAATTTTGTATAATTTCACCAATAGGTGTACCCATAGGTAATTCCCATAGACCTGGCATTTTAACTTTGCCACTCACGCCAAAAATTTTAGTTCCGGAATCTTTAAACCGGCCCAGCGATTTAAACCAAGCTGAGCCAAAATTTATAATATGCGGTAAATTACAGTAAGTTTCTACATTGTTTACGATTGTGGGTTTACCCCATAATCCAGCAACTTGGGGAAATGGCGGTTTTGCTCTGGGGTTCGCACGTTTGCCTTCAAGAGAGTTAATTAACGCGGTTTCTTCGCCGCAAATATATCGACCAGCGCTAGTATGAATGTGTATTTCAAAATTAAAGCCACTGCCAAGAATATTTTTACCTAACAGGTTATTGTCATAACATTCTTTAAGTGCAATTTCGATATGTTTTATTGCGGTGTAATAGTCTCCCCGAATAAAAATATAACCTATGTCGGCATCTAAGGTGTAACCTCCTATAATTAACCCTTCGATGATCTGATGAGGTGTCTTTTCTAATAACATTCTGTCTTTAAATGCTCCGGGTTCCATTTCGTCGGCATTGACTATCATGTATTTTGGATGAGGTGCATCATCACCTTGTGGTACAAAGCTCCATTTTAACCCAGTAGGAAAACCTGCTCCGCCGCGACCTCTGAGGTTTGATTCTTTTATTTCATCTAGAACAGCTGGGCCCGACACTGTTAAAGCCTGTTTTAAACCATCATATCCGCCTAAACTTTGATATTGGTTTAATTGCCAACAGTTTTCATTGTCAGTTATAAATCGTGTTAGTGGGTGAGTTGGAAAATTATTTTCTTCACGATTCATTTTGCAGTTGCCTCTTTTAAGCCATTTATAATGACAGGCAAATTGTCTTCTTGTATTAACTCAAAAAGTGTTTCATGAGCTATCATGACAGGCGCTTTATCACATGCACCTAAACAAGGTAGGGAGATCAGGGTAAATTGGTTATCTTTCGTGGTTTGGCCATTATTTATTTCTAGTTGATCACTAAGACATTTTCTTATTTTAGCTCCGCCCATTAAATCGCAACTAATACCATCACATGGATGTAATACGACTTTCCCTACAGGTTGGCGGAAAATTAAATTATAAAAAGTGGCGACTGAGTCTAAATCTGATAAAGGTAGATCTATATAGACAGATAATGATAAAAGGCTGGCATCACTTACCCAGCCTCTGTGGTTCTGTATAATTTTTAAAGCATCAATACTTGCCCCTGAAGTATGCGGGGTTTCACGTAATAATTTATCAATTTGAGCTTTTTCAACATCACTGAGCTCAACTTGTTCATTTGTTGGGATCTCATTTTGCAATGTCATGTCGCATCTCCTTGTCTCATTTTTATTTCGTTAAGCATTTATTTTATTCATCTATCAACATCTGCCATCACAAAGTCGATGCTGGCAATAATGACGATTAAATCTGCTAGCATTAAACCTTTTGATATCTCAGGGATCATTTGTAAATGTGCAAACGATGGCGTTCTGATCCGAGTTCGGTAACTTGAACTGGTACCATCGCTAATAATGCTATAACTATTGATACCTTTAGTTGCTTCAACGGCAAAGGATGATTCCCCGTTAGGCATCACAGCACCCCAACTGGCATTTAAAAAATGCTGTATTTGTGTTTCTATATCATTTTTACTGAGATTATTATTTGGCGGTGTTGTGCATGGGTGCTCTGCTTTGTAAGACCCTTGAGGCATGTTTTTAATACATTGTTCAATAATGCGAATACTTTGGCGCATCTCTTCTACACGCAGTTTACAACGTGAATAAGCATCACCTTGATCATCAATTGGTACATTAAAATCATAATTTTCGTAACCACTATAAGGGGATTGCTTTCTTAAATCATAATCACACCCGGTTGCACGTAAACCAGCCCCTGTTACGCCCCAATCAATCGCTTGCTGTGTTGTATATTGCCCAATACCAATGCTACGTTTTTTAATGATACTATTTTGCATAACCATTACTTCGTATTCATCTAAGCGCTTAGGGAAGTATTGAGTGAATTCAAGCATCATTTTATCCCAACCTTGGGGTAAGTCTTGTGCTAATCCACCGATACGAAACCAGCTAGGATGCATTCTTGCACCCGTAATGGCTTCAATAATGGCAAATAGTTTTTCGCGATCGGAAAATATGTAGAAAATAGGAGAAAGCTGGCCGATATCTTGGGCGAAGGTGCCAAAAAATAGCATATGGCTTAAAATGCGAAAACATTCTGATAACATGACTCGAATACACTGCACACGCTCAGATACTTGTATGCCAGCGAGATTTTCAATGGCTAAAATATAAGGAAAGTTGTTCATCACACCGCCAAGGTAGTCGATGCGATCGGTATAGGGAATAAAGCCATGCCAAGTTTGCCGTTCGGCTATTTTTTCAGCACCGCGATGATGAAAGCCTATATCAGGCACCGCGTCTATGACACGTTCACCATCGAGTTGTAATGCAATACGAAATACACCATGAACACTCGGATGGTTAGGTCCTAAATTTAAGAACATGTAGTCATTATCATTGTTACTTTTTTTCATTCCCCACTGTTCTGGGATAAATTTTAAAGCATTTTGCTCTTTTTGAAGTTTTTGTTCATCTAGAGTAAATGGGTCTTTTTCTGTTGCTCTACATGGAAATTCTTTTCGTAAAGGGTGCCCTTTAAAGGTTGGAGGTAATAAAATTCGGGTTAAAAGAGGATGATCACTAAATGTAATGCCAAATAAGTCCCATGCTTCTCGTTCATACCAATTGGCATTCTTGAATAAATGGGTAATGCTAGGAGCTTGAGGTTGTGTTTCAGTTAATGCAACTTTAAACCGAATAAATTGATTTCTCTTTATAGATAATAATTGATATACAAGTGTGAAATCTGAAACAGGAAGTTGCTTTTTATCGAGACGAAGTCTTTCATCAATAGCGTATAAATCATATAGCATATCAAAAGGTTCTGTGAGGCATTTCATAAATGATAAAATCGAAATAAGCATTTTATCTGTGATCCAAAGCGTAATTATGTCATCAGAAGTAGTTTGAGGTATAAAATGCTCATTTTTGAATTGGGTAAATAATTCAGGGATTTTATTTTTTAATGCATCGTTTATTTTATTATTATTTTCAGATGACATAAATCACACTCCATCTGTCGTTCGAAGTGTTGTTACTGCCATTCTTTGTTCGTTTTTTTCATCTCTTAAATTTCGAGTTGAAAAGCTTTCTATCTCTTGTGGTGTGATAACACGATTGAGTGGCCTTTGTTGTTTAGAATAACCTTCTTTGATGGCCTGTTGCAGTAATGTAAGGCCATACATTAATGCCTCTGGGCGTGGTGGGCAACCTGGCACATAAACATCAACGGGTAAAAATCTATCAGCGCCTTGTACAACGCTATACACATCATACATGCCACCAGAGTTAGCACATGAGCCCATACAAATAACCCATTTCGGCTCTAGCATTTGATCGTAAAGATATTGTATAACGGGTGCCATCTTTAAAAAGACAGTACCAGAAATGACAATTAAATCAGCTTCTCTTGGTGTGGCGCGTATGACTTCAGAACCAAAACGTGCAATATCATGACGACTGGTAAAAGAAGTTGCCATTTCAACATAACAACAAGATAAGCCAAAGTTGTAAGGCCAAAGAGAATTACCTCTTCCCCAAGCAACCAAGTCGTCAAGTTTGGCTAAAAGTAGGTTTTTTTCTGTTAACTCTTCGATACCCGCAATTTGAGTATTGATC
>Ga0209396_1003181_pt1 | contig 16724 bp, 14 predicted proteins | sample GOMGulsemesocosm_6_FD_184638 | JGI IMG/M metagenome (GOLD analysis project Ga0209396, IMG submission 184638) | Methane-oxidizing microbial communities from mesocosms in the Gulf of Mexico - GOM8C Gulf of Mexico (SPAdes) (version 2) | ecosystem: Environmental > Aquatic > Marine > Cold seeps...
GTCTACTCCTCATGTCGACTATACTCCGCACCAAGTTGCCACAAAGCACCATTTAACCATTTAACACAGAGAAGTCATGTAAATCGAATGTCCGCTTTCGGTGATTTCAATCAAGTGTGCATATTGATTTTTTAAGTTTCACGATGAAAACTTGGGCGCAATTACATTATCTACTGTAGGTCTTTTGTCGGATCACTTGTCGCTAGATAAGCCAAGGCTAACGTCCGGTTTCGTATCAAAGTGACTATTGGATTGAATGATTATTCGTGTCAGTTTAAGACCGCAATAGGCTCAAAGTCGCCATCCATGAATAAATAGCAAAGGTCTGCTAATGGCACTTTTCCGAAGTAAACTACTGAATTAAATCTTGTCAACTGGTTGATGAACACATATGCGACTGTCAGGCTTGGTTAAGCCTTGCTAATTGAATCTGATAACTCAAGTTAAGGCTTATTCAATTTAACCATTAATCTTAACGCTATTATTTTTCTAAATTGTTGCTATGGATTAGATTATAGAGATCCGAATTAGAAGTGATTATTTTAAAAGGAAATATTTACTTCTAGGGAGTCGTCTTTTTCATAAGGATCAATTTACACATGTTTAAACATGTCTCTGTTTTATCTACTTTGGCTATTTCTTTATTATTGCCATTCCAGTCAGTTTCAGCTGACCAAGCCAATAAAAAATTGGTGAATTATGATGATATTTTAAACATAGAACACGCAGCATCACCACAAGTTAGTCCAGATGGTGATTATGTTATTTATGAGCGTCGCGCTATGGATATCATGACCGATGGTAGCAGAATAAGGTTAATATTGATGGTACGCAGCATGAGCCTGTATTTTCAGGTAAAGCGAGTTACCGTATGCCACGATTTTCACCTGATGGTAAACGTTTAGCTTATTTGTCATATTATGAAGGCGATAATCAACTTTATATCCTGTGACTTGAGTCAGGTAAAACGGCTAGAGCGACTAATTTACAAAGCGCTCCTAGCGATATTTCTTGGTCTCCTGATGGAAAAACGATTGCTTTTTTAATGTTTAAGCCTGGTAAATCGACAAGCATTTTTAAAGATATGCAAAAAAAAACAAAAGGCGTAAATTGGGCGGGTACTGCAAAATATATTGATCAAATGAATTATCGTAGAAATGGTGGTGGTTTTACAAAACCTGTCATTAATTGGATGAGCTTTAGTTTAACTGCAGATGGTTATTCTTATTTCACTAAATATTGGATGCCAGGCATGCCTTGGGAACACGCTGATCATTTGTGGAAGCATTTTCCGCTTTCATTAGTAGGTAATGTTAAAACTCCGACTATGTTATTAACAGGTGAAGTGGATTACCGCACACCTATGAGTGAAACAGAGCAATATTATCAAGCGCTTAAGTTACAAAATGTCGATGCTGCTATGGTGCGTATCCCTAAAGCGGCTCATGGTATTGCTGCAAGACCAAGTAATTTAATTCAAAAAGTGGGTAATATTTTAGCCTGGTTTGAAAAATATAAAACAGCTGAAAAATAGTTCATGATTAATTAATTTTATATCAATTAAAAAAATCCCCACATAATATATTGTTTGGGGATTTTTTATTTTAACTATGCATCAAATGAATGGCATCGTTTTATTTCTTCAATTAACGCATTGGCAAGTGGTGAAGCTGTATTATTTTTTGAAGAAATTAAAACTACAGGTATTTGGTAAGAATACTTTTCAGGTAAAATTGTTTTAAACAAACCTTTATCAACCCAAAAATTGGCATAGTGATCGGGCAAATAGCCAATAAATTCCCCAGATAAAATTAAATGTGCAATGCCTTCGTCGTGATAGGCAATTGCACTATTTTGATAGTTTAAACCGTCATTTCGGGTTTCTTTATCTCGCATATAGTTACTGCTTATCACTTCTGCTTTTTTTAATAGCTTATTAACTTCCGAAGGTTTGCAATCAAATAATGGATGGTCAACACCACAATATAAGTAGTTATTTTCATTGCGTAAGGGAAAGTAATCTAATCCACGTAAATGATGCCTACTGACACCGATACCCACTAATGAGCGACCATTAACAACTGATGTTTCTACTTCACGGGCTTCACATACATTAATATCAAACTGAATGTTATCGCTTTTGGCTTTAAGTGCCGCAATGGTACGGCCAACACCACAGCGTGGATCGCTGACCATAGTATCAATTGTTGCGATAGTCACTCGACCGGATAGTTCATTTTTAGAACTGGCTACAGTGGTGGTAAACGCTTCACATTGTTGTAGTAACTCTAAAGAGGCTTGATAGGTAACTCTACCCGGCTCTGTTAATTCAAAACCACTACGGCCTCGTTTACACAGTTTAATGCCTAAACGTACTTCTAAATCAGATAAATGTGAGCTAATTGTTGAACGTCCTATATTTAAACGTGATTCAGCTGCGGATAATCCACCACACTCAACGATGGCTACAAATATCCTAAGTAACCGTAAATCTACATCATGAACTTGCACTTATTTTGTCTCTTTCTAATAGTTTGATAAAACCGGAATGAATTACGATTATTATGCATTTGTAAAACATGAACAGCAAGCTAAAATGGATCTATTGAAAGCACTTTGTGCGTAGAAAAACAAATGGTACTTAGGAGTATAAGATGACGTTTAAATATGGTGTTGATCGCCTTAATCTTGATATTGTAAATGGTATTGCTGATGGCAGTATTAAAGCTGAGCTTTGCCAAGAAGCGTTAGATAAAATCAAAATAAGTCGCCAAAGAGTAGAAAAAATGGCTGCTTCTGATGAAGCGGTGTATGGTATCAATACAGGTTTTGGTCCATTATGTGATACGCAAATCTCACCTGAAGATACTAATTTATTACAAAAAAATCTGCTTATTACTCATGCTGTTGGTGTTGGTGATCCCATTGCTAAGTCAATCTCAAAATTAATGCTGATCACTAAAGTTCATGCACTTAGCCAAGGCTTCTCGGGTATTCGTTTAGAAACTGTTGAAAGAATGTTGGCGTTTATCGAACTAGACTTAATTCCAGTAGTACCTGAGCAAGGTTCAGTTGGCGCCTCAGGTGATTTAGCGCCGTTGTCTCATTTATTTTTACCACTTTTAGGTGAAGGTGAATTTTGGGTAAGTGAAGAAGGGCAAGCTGATAAAATAGTACCTGCGGCTAAATTACTTAGCGAACATGGTTTAGAAGTTATGGAACTTCATGCTAAAGAAGGTTTAGCATTAATTAACGGTACACAATTTATTTTATCTCACGGCATCACTGCATTAACTAAAATGCGTTATTTATTAGACCTAGCAGATATGACCGGTGCTATGAGTATTGAAGGCATGCAAGGTAGTGAGCAACCATTTAGAGATGAGCTACACCAAACACGTGCTTTTAAAGGTAATCTTGAAGTTGCAGCACGTATGCGTAAATTCTTTAAAGATTCTCAAAACATGGCTGACCATGAAGAATGTGATCGTGTTCAAGACCCATATTCATTAAGATGTATTCCACAAGTACATGGCGCATCACGTAATGCCTATTATCACTTAGAAGAGTTAGTTGAAATTGAAATGAACTCTGTCACTGATAATCCAATTGTTATTAGTAGCGAAGAAGCCATTTCAGGTGGTAGTTTCCACGGTCAACCGTTAGCTATGGTACTTGATTATGCATCAATCGCAGCAGCTGAATTAGGTAATATTTCAGACAGACGTTGTTACCTATTATTAGAAGGTTTACACGGTTTACCGAGATTATTAACTACTGCAGGTGGTTTAAACTCAGGCATGATGATCCCACAATATGCAACAGCAGCATTGGTAACAGAAAACAAATCACTGTGTTTCCCACCATCAGCCGATAGTGTACCAACTTCTATGGGTCAAGAAGATCATGTATCTATGGGTAGTATTTCTGGTCGTAAATTAAATCAGATTTTAGGAAATGTAGAAAAAATATTTGGCATTGAATTAATGTATGCAGCACAAGCAATCGAATTTAGACGCCCGAATAAGTGTTCAGATATTATTGAGCTAAACTTACAAGTTATCCGCGCTAAAGTCGCTAAACTTGAAGAAGATAGACTTTTAAAACCTGATATCGATGCGATGATTAAATTAGTTAAATCACAAGCATTTACAGTTAGCTTTGATCAATAATAGGGGGAGCTTTTAACATGAGTATAAAAATGAATTTTCAAGAAGAAATAAAGCAAGGGATCCCAAGCGTACTACCGCAAGCAAAGGCATACCCTGCAGATGCTAATCGCGCTCCTAAACGTAAAGATATTTTATCTGCTGATGAAAAACAGCTAGCTGTAAGAAATGCATTACGTTACTTCCCAAAAGAGTGGCATCAAGAGCTAGCAACAGAGTTTGCTCAAGAGCTAAAAGATTTTGGTCGTATTTACATGTACCGCTTTAAGCCTAGCTATGATTTAAAAGCACGCTCAGTTTCTGACTATCCAGCAAAATGTGAGCAAGCAGCTGCAATCATGCTGATGGTTGATAACAACCTAGATCCAGCTGTTGCGCAACACCCAGAAGAACTAATCACTTACGGTGGCAATGGTGCAGTGTTCCAAAACTGGGCTCAGTACTTATTAGCAATGAAGTACTTAAGTGAAATGGAAAGTGATCAAACTTTACATATTTACTCTGGTCATCCTATGGGTTTATTCCCATCATCAAAAGATGCGCCTCGTGTTGTTGTCACTAACGGCATGATGATCCCTAATTACTCAAAGCCAGATGATTGGGAAAAATTCAATGCCTTAGGTGTAACGCAATACGGTCAAATGACTGCGGGTTCATTTATGTATATTGGACCACAAGGCATAGTTCACGGAACTACAATTACAGTGATGAACGCATTCCGTAAAGTTTTAAACAAAGGCGAAAGCTCTAAAGGTAAGATATTCCTAACAGCAGGCCTTGGCGGCATGAGTGGCGCGCAACCTAAAGCAGGTAATATTGCTAACTGTATTACTGTATGTGCAGAAGTGAATGCAAATGCTGCCACTAAACGTCATCAGCAAGGCTGGGTTGACGAATTAATTGATAATATGGATGCACTTATTGCGCGTGTTAAAGAAGCACAAGCAAATGAAGAAGTCGTATCAATCGCATACATAGGTAATATTGTCGATGTATGGGAAAGTTTTTATGAAAAAGAAATTTTCATTCATTTAGGTTCAGATCAAACATCACTTCATAACCCTTGGTCAGGCGGTTATTACCCGGTAGACATTAGCTATGAAGAATCAAATCGTTTAATTCGTGAAGAGCCAGAATTATTTAAAGTTAAAGTACAAGATACGCTTAAACGCCATGCTGATGCCGTAAATAAACATACAGCTAAAGGTACTTATTTCTTTGATTACGGTAATGCATTCTTACTTGAAGCATCACGTGCCGGTGGCGATGTGATGGCTGAAAATGGCATCGACTTTAAATATCCTTCTTATGTTCAGGATATTTTAGGTCCAATGTGTTTTGATTATGGTTTTGGTCCATTCCGTTGGGTATGTGCATCTGGCAAATCTGAAGATTTAGATAAAACTGATGCGATTGCTGCGCGTGTTCTTAAGAAAATCATGCAAGAATCACCTGAAGAAATTCAGCAACAAATGCAAGATAACATTACTTGGATTGAAGACGCTAAGCAAAACAAGTTAGTAGTTGGTTCACAAGCGCGTATTCTTTATGCCGATGCACAAGGTAGAATGGAAATCGCTAAAGCGTTTAACGATGCAATCAATAGCGGCGAAATTGGCCCTGTAGTACTTGGTCGTGATCACCATGATGTAAGTGGAACAGATTCACCATATCGTGAAACATCAAATATTTATGATGGTAGTCGCTTTACAGCAGATATGGCTATTCATAACGTAATTGGTGATAGCTTCCGTGGCGCTACTTGGGTTTCTATCCATAATGGCGGCGGTGTAGGTTGGGGCGAAGTAACTAACGGTGGTTTTGGTATGCTACTTGACGGTACTGATGACGCAGAGCGTAGACTTAAATCTATGTTATTGTTTGATGTAAATAACGGTATTGCACGTCGTAGTTGGGCACGAAATGAAGAAGCTAATTTTGCGATAAAACGCGAAATGGCAAGAACGCCTAAACTTAAAGTGACATTAGCAAACTTAGTTGATGACGATATTTTAAATAACTTATCGTTGTAGTTTACTAAAGCCACGAGTTACTAAAACTTAGAAAAATATTTAAGCTATTCCACACTGTGGAATAGCTTTTTTTTAATACTCGCCCAGTTATCTATTTTTTCAATTACTTTCTAAATTCTTCCATATCCTCTTTTAGCTCTTTTAGCTCTTTTAGTTTTTAATTTACCTGAAATAGGTAATGAAAAGTCAGAAAAGTCATTTAGATGAGTGTATTATTAATGCCTGAAATTCAAAATGACACCTATCTTTTTGGTATTCCAAGTTAGGTAATTTGATTAGTCAATTTTTTACAGCAAAGCACTGTAATAGTGGTTTACCTATGCTTAAACATGCTGCAACAAATTGTATTTTTGAATTTGCTAATATTTTATTAAGTAAATAAATGATTATTTAAACTAATTGTAATCGGAATTACATTTTTATTTAAAAGGAGGTTTGTGTGTTTGGTTTTTTTAAAAAATATGATGCTCATTTATGCTCTGCTGTATCAGGGCGAATACTGGATAACGGTAAGCCAGTGGTTGGTGTTAAAGTTGAACGTCAACTTTATTACATTGATGATAAAAAACGCAAAGATAGTACATTAACCGATGAAAACGGTTGCTTTTCCCTACCTGAAGTAAATATAAGATCAAAAGCGCCAGGTTGGTTGTTTTGCGATCAAAGAACTCAGCAGCATATATCGATGAATATTGAAGGTAAAGAGTATGTACTATGGTCAACTTCATTTAAATTAATCGAACCACTTGCTGCATTCGATAGAAAGCTTTCTCAACTAAACGCAGATTTGCAAAACCCACTCGTATTTTTTCAATTTACTAACGACGATATCTCTCATTTGAAACACGGTGCACGTAGTATTTGTCGTTGGGACACTGATTTTGAAATACATCACATCATTGAAGATGAAACAATATAAGGATATATAATATGCGAGATTTAACACCTAAAATAGCGGTAACATTTGCTGACGCAGCGTATGATATTAAAAATAAAAAAGCAAGTGGATACCCATCAGACGCTTTAGACCTACTTTCAAAAGATTTTGACTTCAATCTGTCAGACAATGTTGTTCAAGGTACGAGCGGATCATTTATGGAGCATATTTTTAAACATAAAACAGGGTTTGCACTGATTGGCACAGGTAAAAAAAGTGGCAGTTATAGTGGTCATACTGTTATCGCATTACGTGGCACAGCAAATAAGCGAGATGCTGTTACCGATATGCATTGTGGTTTAAGCACCAGTGCAAATAATTTACCTGCTCATGCGGGATTTAATAAAACATTTAATTCAATTAGACCTGTATTAAATAGCTACTTTACGCAGAACAATGCAGGGCCTGTGCATTGTGTTGGCCACAGCTTAGGTGGTGCATTAGCTAATTTAACTGCAAATTGGTTGCACAATGAGCAAAGTGGACGACCGATTAGTTTATATACTTTTGGCGCACCAAGAGTGGGTTATGCTAGCTTTGCAGATAAAACAAGCAACAGTTTACATCGGGTTTTTCGTTGTTTGCATACAGCAGATCCTGTGCCGTTATTACCCTTTTGGCCTTTTGTTCATACTGAAGGGGAATATACATTAAACGCAGCGCCTACTATTAATGCTAATGCACATAAAATGGCAGGCAATGCTCCCGGTTATATCAGCACTGCGAGTGCTTTTAAAAGCTTTGCAGCGGTAAATAAGCGAAATTCGCATTGGCATAAAGAGCAAGTAAGGCTTGATTATGAAAAACGTCATCAAGCCAGCTTTACTTCAAAATGGGCACATCGATTAGGTGCAGCCTTAATTACCCTGTTAAAAGATACGGGGTACTTGTATGAAATTCAGCATATGATCACTAGTGGTTTAACCTTCTACGATAAAATAGCGATATTATTAACTAAAGTAGCGAACCTGTCCGGTAAGTTTGCCGAACAGCAGCGTGGTATGTTGGGTCATATGTTGGTATTTGCAGGTAAGCCAGGTGTTGTAATAACTGAAATGTCATATAAGTTTATTCGTTGGGTTTTATCCGTAACCCTTGATAAAGTAGCCCTTGTTGCAGGGCATGCTTTAAGCATGGGTAAATAAACAGATAGTATAGATTTCGCTGAAACTAAATTTAAAGTGACACTAGCAAACCTAATTGATGACGATATTTTAAATAATTTGTCTCTATAACCAGCCACAATAAATTAGTCAAAGCATTAAGCTATTTCACACAGTGAAATAGCTTTTCTTTTCTTATTACTCGTTAATCAGTTTATTTTTCAATTACTTTCGCAATTCTTCCATATCTGCAATCAGTTCTTCTAGCTTTTTAAACTGACGACCATAAACAATATTGAAATCTAAGCGATATAAGGCTTCAGCGAATCTAGCCACAATGAGCGTCACAGTAGCTAAGCCAATTAATAGGTAATAAGGCAATCCTAAAATGATAATATCAGTAGGAAATGCTTCAAGGAGTTGTGAAATCACTCTCGACCCATCCTCACTCACTATCCCTTGAATAGCCATGCCAATAAATAACATGGGATAAAACACTTTATAATATTGTGCGTATGCAGCCATAGAGCTATTTAACCAGTTATTAAAATTCATAATATAGTCATAACTGCTTTGCCCTTTAGATAAGTTCACTGATTTGTTTAACTCTCTTTTAGCAATATACATCAATGGCAGCATCAAACAAAAAAGATATATTCCTAAAAATGGTAACCCGTTAATACTCATCATAATGAGCACAAATATGCTGCCTAAAACGATCGCTTTTAAATTTTGAGCAAACATATTTTGTAGCTTATCTACAATATTTTGAGACTTGCGATCATATAGGTTATTAATTTTTGGCGCTGTTAGGCTTGGCTCATTAACAAAGCCATTTTTCCATATTGTTTCGATAGATTTTGTCATGAGTTAATCCTTTTTGTTCAAAATAGTATTTAGTTTGTCTTTTATTCGGGTGATGCGAACACCAATGTTATTCGCTTTACTGCCAATAATATCTGCTATTTCTTGATACGATTTTTCCTCTAAATAAAGCAAAATCACTGCTCTATCAGTTTCCGACAAATGTTTAATCGCACTATATAATGCGTTAATTTCATCACTGATAAATGCTTTACTATCGTCTATTGCCTCTTCAGGCAAAGTGTCTGAAACGATTTCTTTGCTGCCACTTTTACGACGTTTTAAATAAGTAAGGCATACGTTTAGTGAAATACGGTATATCCAAGTAGACCATTCACTTTGTTGATTAAAATTATCTTTACTACGCCATATTTGCAGACAGACCTCTTGATAATAATCTTCAAAATCCTCTTGGCTATTCGTATAAGCACGACAAATTTTTATAATAATGCCCGCAAAAGGCAAAATAGATAGCTGATAAAAGTCACTTCCCATTTAAATTTGATAATCCATTTTATTGTTATGCTTAAGTTAGTGGCATGAAAGAAAGGTTTATTACATTAATAATGAAATTACTTTAATTTTTCTGCAAGTGAAAAGGTCGGAATGAACTATAAGTTGTTGTTTTAAACTTATTATTCAGTTCTAACTATTAACCTCATTTTATTAAATAAAGCTTTAGCCTTTTGATAATAATTTGTATTGCTGACGAACAGTATCTTCGCCGTATTTTCTTTCTAATTTACGCACAATAAAGTGACCTTTTGCCATATCTTGAAAATGGTCAATAAAAATCGTATTTATAGTCGCGCCGCCAACCGCACCGATTGCAGGTATAGCTTGAGCAGCAGCCTTTTGAGTAATTTGAATGCCAAAGCGCTCTGCAATAATTGTCATAAACTTAACTAATATGGGGGCGGCTTCTTTAGCCATGCCATGTTTTGCTATATGTTCAGCAGCTTCAACTGTTGCTTTGGCAAGCATGCTACGGATTGCAAAATAACCAGACTCTGCACCATCGTCATCTTTGCTATCTCCACCTAAAGCGAATACTTGCAAACAGGCGAGTTTAGTTTCATTACTTGAGAGCGATTCTCCTTGCTCACGGGCAACATCTGCTATTGAACGTAGTATAAGCGTGGTAGAAACCGGCAGTTCAACAGACAGAGCTGCAAAACCAAAGAACCCACCAATAGCACCGCTTGTAGCTGCGCCTACCTTGTGCCAAATATTTGAAGATTTTTCTCCAGGCGTATCTTTCATTGTATAAAACGCTGCATCAGCTGCTTTGTCTAAAGCCAAGTGGGTAACACCAACAAGCTTTTTATTCCAATTGCTTGGCAGCTTATCAATTAATAACTCTATAGGCCCACCAACATAATCAGTCATTTTGGCTGCGAGACCGGGGTTTTCAAGTAGTGCTTTTGCACGTTGAAGCTCTTGTAAGTGCTCTGGTGATATGAGTTGAAATTTACTACTTGATATAGACATATTGAAGACCATATTACTTTAGGAATTAATTGCATCGTTAATTTTATAATTGGGGTCATAATAAAACCATAGGCAAGTTGTTTTATATTGTAATTGATAATATTTTTAAAATTGAAAGTGACACATTTTGTTTTGCTAGAGACTTAATGTTTACCCAGTTTATTTTCAAGTTCTTTAATTCTATCGTATGAGTTTTCTACAGAACGCGTTAAACGCTCAACTGTAGATGAAGAGCTCTCTTTGACAAATAAAAGCTGTTCCATGAGTTTATTTTTGTCTATTTTAGCTTGTTTGCTATTTTTTAGTTCGATAGATAGATCTGCTTTTAGGGATTTTAATTTCTCCATAGCTTCTTCATTAGCTAATGTTAAGCGTTCCACAGTAGATGTTGTACTTGATTTGATAAAGTTTACTTGCGTTAATAATTGACTGTTTTGGTCTGTGAGATCTAATATTTTATTACCCATTTCTAATGTTTTTTCTATTTTTGAATCAATATCTTGCTTCTGTGCTTCGATTTCAGTTTGGTTTTTAATTTCTTTTTGCTCTAAAGTGAGTATTTTTGATTTTTCTTGGTGCAGATTTACTTCAAGGCTTTTGATCGTTTCTTCTTTATCATTTAAGATTGAGTTATGCTCACCTATTGTGTGTGTTAGGTGCGCCAATTCAGATTCATTCGTTTGAGTTAAATCAGTAATCTGTTTGTCTTTTTCTTGTGTTAATTGTGCCAGTTCAGCTTCACTCGTCTGTATTAAATCAGCAATTTGTTTGTCTTTTTCTTGTGTTAATAGCGCCGTTCCAGATTCATTCGTTTGAGTTAAATCGTCTTTTTCTTGTGTTAATTGTGCCAGTTCAGCTTCACTCGTCTGTATTAAATCAGCAATTTGTTTGTCTTTTTCTTGTGTTAATTGTGCCAGTTCAGCTTCACTCGTCTGTATTAAATCAGTAATCTGTTTGTCTTTTTCTTGTGTTAATTGTGCCAGTTCAGCTTCACTCGTCTGTATTAAATCAGCAATCTGTTTGTCTTTTTCTTGTGTTAATAGCGCCGTTCCAGATTCATTCGTTTGAGTTAAATCAGTAATCTGTTTGTCTTTTTCTTGTGTTAATTGTGCCAGTTCAGCTTCACTCGTCTGTATTAAATCAGCAATCTGTTTGTCTTTTTCTTGTGTTAATAGCGCTGAACCAGATTCATTCGTTTGAGTTAAATCAGCAATTTGTTTGTCTTTTTCTTGTGTTAATTGTGCCAGTTCAGCTTCACTCGTCTGTATTAAATCAAAAATCTGTTTATCTTTTTCTTGTGTTAATTGTGCCAGTTCAGCTTTACTCGTCTGTATTAAATCAGCAATCTGTTTGTCTTTTTCTTGTGTTAATAGCGCTGAACCAGATTCATTCGTTTGAGTTAAATCAGCAATCTGTTTATCTTTTTCTTGTGTTAATAACGCCAATTCAGCTTTATTTTCTTGTATTAAATCTGAAATCTGCTTATCTTTATTCTGAGATATTTCTTCAATATTGGTTTTAGTTTTGATTAACTCATCTAATGCCGCTTTATTTGTTTGATCTAATGCTGATGTCTTCCCATCAATTTCTTTAGTTAAAGCATCAATTGATGTTTGATTGCTTTCATGCATCTCAACAATCTCTTTATCTTTATTTTGAGTTAATTCCTCTAGTACAATTTTATTCTTTTGAATTAAATCTGAGATCTGTTTATCCTTTTCCAAAGTTAACTCAGAAATTTCTGCATCTTTCCTTTTACCTAACTCTATGATTTCATCGTTTTTAGTTATTTCAAGCTCAGCCAAAGCTGAGGCATTATTTTGTAACATAATTGAAGGGTTAGTTTCTGTACTTTGGTTTAATTTATGAAGAAGTTCTTTATTACTATCGGTTAACTTTGATATTTTACTATTTTTTATTTTTGTTAGTTCTGCAATTACTTTTTCATTATTGTCCATAAGGGTCTGAATTTCGGTCTCTTTATTCAACGTTAATATATCTATGTCTCTCTGTTTTGTTTGTAATAAATTTGCAGTTTTAATCTCAAATTCAGCTTGTTGAGTTATTATCTTATTTTCAAGACTGGCTATTTTATTATCTTTATTTAACAGTTCTGATTCCAGAAACTGTGGTTCTGGAAGTGAAGTATCGGACTGCGCAGTAGGCATACTTGCTTTATGAGGTAAGTTATACGCATAAAGTTGATGGGCTATCTCTGATTTTATAGCTTGAATTATTGAACTATTTAATTTTAATTCTCCAGTACCTTCCTGAGTTGTAGATGAATCTATGTTATCAATCTTAGGATTTGTGGCAGGTATATGTGTATCTGCTGTTAAAGTTGGTTTGTAATCACTTTGTAATGAGTCCCTTCTCCATTGTTTATAAAGGTCGAATACTTCTTTTCTTTCACCCGATGTTCTTTCCATCACAGTTGTTACTGAGATATCTTCACCTGTTGCTACTAATTCATCACAAACTTTTTTTACTTCACTATATTTAATTGTCATATTACGAATTAACCTTAGTTTGTATAATTTTTAATTAGCATCATTATTAGAAGATTATTTAAAATATAAAATTAATTAAAGTATAGTTAGCTAAAGCTATGTTTGCGCTTTTATAGGTGTGGGCAAAAATGCGTCTGTCGCATTTACATTGTATATTGACTGATCCCAGAGATGTTTTTAATAGGCTCTAAAGTTTTAGAAATAGGATTGGTTATTGAGCTTACGATAGATCTCTCTATATCTTTTGTAAGGGCTGCTTTATCTGTGGGAGGCACATTCTTAAAAGTTAAACTAGCGACTTTTCGATGAAAATATTGCGTAAAAATAGTGATTTATGGTTCAATATATGAATGGCCAACGGAAATATTAGCTGGCTTTTCTTGATCTACGATTAATGATTTATTCTTTAATTATATGAGGTGGGATAATAATATTTCACGCCGAATATAATGATTATTGAAGGAAAATGCTACTTATTAGCCTCTAGTAGCATTTATTATGAAACTGATGTATGAATGGAGGTTAATATAGCCTCCATTTACGAGGTTCTTCCACAAGGGGTAATAATCTATCTCTTCTATTAATGTATACTTTGTAACCGCTATCTCCTTCTTTGGCTAGGTTTAAAGCTAAGTTTACTTGTTTAAGTGCTTCGTCATAACGGTTTAGCCTTTCATAAATGTAAGCTAAACCATTATAAGCACTGGCTAGTTCAGGATATAACTTCTGATTAAATTCAAATAATTCAATGGCCTTTGATGTTTCATTATTATTTACTAAATAATAACCTAACTCTCTTATTACCCATTCTGGAGGCTGGATTGTTTCACCGCGTTGTTGTGATAAACGACTGTAATAGTTTTCTATAGACTTAACACCATCTTTTAGTCCTCTATTGGGCATTCTTAAAGGTAAAAATAGATTCTGATAAGCGTGAAAAGCGCCTGCAGCAGAGGTTAAACCATGAGGAACGTTATTAAATTTATTTGAGATAAACTTAAATTCATCAGGTTGATTATTTTGTAAATGTGAGTGTAAATCATCATACACAGCACGCATTTCACCAGCTTCTTCACCAATATTCATATATAAGTAATTATTTAAACTCTTTGTTTGGGAAATAAACGCTTTCGTCTTTTTAGCTGTGGTGCGATCTCCCCACCAAACTGCAGGACTATATGCCATATGAGCTTGGAATAAATGGGGTCTAGATTGCAGGCTATGAATCGTAAATAACCCTGCTACAGAGGCTCCAGAGATTATTTTAAAATCATGAGTTTGATACTTCTTATTTATGTGCGGGATTAACTCTTGTTCGAGGAAGTCTAGAAACTTATCAGCGCCACCACCTTGACCAACAGGCCCTCTTGGATCGCGGTTAACTGTAGGGGCAAAATCCCTTGCTCTATCTGTATTTTCAATCGCGACCATAATTACTTCTGGTGCACTATCTGCTGTTTGTAGTTTTTGCATCACTTCAGAAATCAGAGGCAAATTTTCTTTACCATCAAGTCTATAAATAACAGGGTACTTCTTAGTTTTGTTATTTTCATAACTTTTAGGCACTTGAACTGTGATTGTTCTCTCTTCATTTAAGACTTTAGAAAATAAAACTTCTTGATGTTGTAATGACTCATCTGCTTGCGTAAAAGACGAAACGAATAAAATAAATAGGGTTAAAAAAGTAGTTTTTACTTTGAGCATATTTAATCCTTTATAAGAATACATAAAAGTAAGTGAGTAAAACTCGTACAATACCCTAACTTTTTCAATTTGTTTGGTCAAATTATCGGATAAAATGATTGCTCACCTTAAAAAGTGATAATTCTTCAGAATAATAACTTTGAGTACTTTTATGTTTTATTTAATTGGTAAATTTAGATATCAAATGAATAAACATATGGTTTCCTAAAGGTCGATCATTATTCAACTTGAAGCAAGGAAATGACCCATTTTTGTAGCGCATCTTCATTGTAACGTGGATGCCATGCTGCTATTACATCAAATGGATCTGGAGAATGCGCTAGTGGAATCTCAATTAAGTTTAGTCCTTGAATCGCTCTTGAAGGTAAAAATGCAATAGAGTCAGTTGTTTCAAGGTACATGGGGACAATAGAGAAACATGGCGCTGAGACTACAATATTTCGTTCTAAGCCAAATTGTTTAAACCAATCGTCAATAGAACCTTTAAAGTTCGGGCGTGAAGGAGATGCAATAATTGAAGGATAATTTGCTATTTCTTTTAGAGTCGGTTTTGAAGCCAATAACTTTGAATTAGGAGGAGCAACACAAACGTGATGTTCTTCAAATAGCTTAATTAAAGGGTAGCTATCAGGAATATAGTCTGGAAACGCGATTGCCAATTGTACTTTACCATTTTCCATTAATTCATGAAGGGTATCAATTTCAAAGTCTCTGACAATGAGTTTTAAATTAGGGGATTGTTTTCTTAATTTTGAAATGAGATTTGGTAAAACAACTTGCTGAGCATAATCGGTGGCTGAAATCACAAAAGTACCACTCACCGTTTTGGCATCAAATACTTTTGGCGATAAAAGCGCTTGAAAATCATTTAGTAATTTATCAACTTCTACAGCGAGATCTTTGGCAAATGGCGTAGGTATAAATCCATTGGTTTTTCTTAAAAATAATCGATCATTAAAAACATCACGTAGCTTTTTTAAATGTTCACTTACAGCTTGTTGTGTCAGGCCTAAATGACTCGCTGCTTTAGATGCATTTTGTTCTTTGATCAGTGCTTGAAATACTCTTAGTTGTTTAATGTCTAGTCTATCTAATTTACTCAAAATCCCACCCCTATGTAATGAAACAAAATACCCTAAACCAGAATTTATTGTATCACTTACAGTTTATTGTTGTTTCTAATTGTTATTAGAGATCTTTACTATTGTATTCATCAAATCAAGTTATACAAATGGAGCAACACATGAAAACAGTTATTTTAATTGGTGCCTTAGGAAAAATGGGTAAAGCGGCATTAACCGGTTTAGGTAAGCATAAAGTGATTACAGTAGGTCGCTCTGGTGATGTTGACTATATTGTTGATATTACCAATGAGCAATCAATTAGAGATTTATATAAAAAAGTAGGGCATTTTGATGCAGTAGTAAATACAGTTGGTTTTTGCGAATACGCTGAATTTACCGAAATGACGCAAACGCAATGGATGACCACAATCATGAGTAAAATGATGGGGCAAATTAATCTAGTACGTATTGGTCAAGAATACATTGCTGATGGCGGCTCATTCACTTTGATCAGCGGTATTTTAAATGTGAAACCTATTCCATTCGCTATTGCAGATGCAACGACAAGTGGCGCAATTGATACCTTTGTTAAATGTGTTGCTTTAGAAATGCCAAGAAACATGCGTATTAATGTTGTTAATCCGACAGTGTTAGAAGAAGCATGGGATGTTTATGGTGAAATGATGCCAGGATTCCAACCCGTACCAGGAAAATTAGTAGGCAAAGCATTTGAGCGTTCGGTAGATGGTTTTATAACGGGCGAAGTTATTTTTGTAGACGCTTAAGGTTGTTTTGAGTCGAGCACTGAAATAAGTGCTCGTCATATATAAGAAGCACCGTTAAAGGCGT
>Ga0209396_1003185_pt1 | contig 16707 bp, 13 predicted proteins | sample GOMGulsemesocosm_6_FD_184638 | JGI IMG/M metagenome (GOLD analysis project Ga0209396, IMG submission 184638) | Methane-oxidizing microbial communities from mesocosms in the Gulf of Mexico - GOM8C Gulf of Mexico (SPAdes) (version 2) | ecosystem: Environmental > Aquatic > Marine > Cold seeps...
TAGTACATTGTACTAGGGCTTTTTTATTGCCTGCTATTTAGTTGAGTTGACCTGCTCGAACATGGGATAAATAAAGCATGCCGAAGGCATATCCTTTAGTGTGAGTGTAGGGCGAATATCGCGAAGCGATGGTTCATGAGTAATGTCTACCCATCGCCAAGCGCCCAATTAAACGAAACCTGTTGACTAACGTCGACAGGTTTTTTTATGTCTGGAATTTAGTTGAATTGACCTATTCTTACATGGCTAGGTTAAGAGTCTGCCACAGCATTTTCAAGTCCTGTGCTATCGGGCAAGTATCGCGGTAGTGCATTGATATATTGAAAGAAGTTTTTCTCTAACTCTATTTAGCACCTATGTAATAGCCAACGAATTAAGTTTGATGGCTATTAATAGTTATGTCGTTAAGTAAATTTAAATTCTCGCTTGTTTAATCCAAATAAAGTGAGGTAGTCTTCATCCGGTTTTAACATAATTTCAAAGTTTAATACTTTTATACAAACCTCTATAAGTTGCTCTGTCATTACATCACCATCAACTGTTTTAGCTACTTCTATAAGTTGTGGAATGCTGTGAGAGCCATGCAACCCATCTTTTGCAAAACAGTCTAAGAAACTAGCTACTAAACCGAATAGATCTTTCTCTGCATTTCCCTCAACAGCCCATAGGTTTGGGTCTGCATATTGAGAAGCATAACTATCAGTTGCAATGTTTAAACCTACGCCGAAATTGACTAACACTGCGCGATTTTGGCTACATATAATATTTTTAGGGCAGATAGCGCCATGATAAAGGTCTAAACTATGAATGTATTGTAACGCGGTGAGTAGCTGGCAGAACCAGCGTGCTGGCTGACCTTTTTCAAATTCATTTACCCACTCATCTAATGAGTCCCCTTCAACCCAAGGCCGAGTGATATATAAGTCATTGCTTGCAGGTAATTTACCAAAGGTCATCACATGTTCGATGTGTGGATGATAAATATGTTGTAAGCTACGATAAATGCTTGTTAACTCAGCCCAATTTGCATCGGTGTTTTTATAAATGGAGATTGCACAATCAAAGTTACCTTGAAGGTGAGTTGCATACCATAATGCACTATCTGTGTAGTCTGCTATTTGTTGCTCTAGACGAGTATGACCATCAATGATTTCGCCTGACACTAGGGTAACTGCTGTTTCACTGTCTCGGCTTAACCATTCAGGGTGTTCAAGGTAGGCGGAAATATCACTGCGTAAGCCATCAAGCTCAGCTTGTTCTCCCTGTTTTGCTTTAGCAAACCATTGATAGATAGTTGGTTGCCCGGTTTTCTTCGCTATTTTATAAAATAGATCTGCAAAGGCTTTAATATCTTGGTTTACATCTAATTTATCTTGGATATCAATAAACTCAACATCACCATCTTCACTGATAAATACGCAGTTTTCACGCCAACCTGAAACGGTCATGCCACGGCGATGAATTTGCTGTAGTGAAGCGACTGCACTTCGTAAAATTTGTAACAGGGCTGTTATATCACAGTTGTCTAAATTTAATTCTAAGAAGGGTTCGCCTAAGGGCAAACGTACAGGTAAAACATATTGTTCTCCATCATGGATGATAGGCGCGCAATAAGGTACACCGCTACAACCAGCAAGCTTTTGTAAGCGAATAAACTCTTGGTTAAGTTGTTGTTCATGCTTTTTCTGTAGTTGGGCATCATCAAACTGAGAAGGGATCAGGATTTTTAATAACCATGGTGCAGACCATTGCCCTGGTTCATAATCTGCTAACCAGACCTCTAATCCATGTTGTATAAACAGGCATTTCTTTTTCACAAAATCTTGAATACGGTTATTACGTTGCTCAACTAAAGCAACTTGGCCAATGGTATCTAAAACAAACTGTTTCTGTTTATCGGAAACTTGATGTTTATGCTGTGCAGTTAACCCCCACTCTTTAGTGAGTGCTGCAACAATCGCCTCTGGTGTATAAACGCTAAGTTTATCGCCTCGTTTATCTAGTTCAATCTCTTCGCCTTTGCGACCGGTAACAAATACCATACCCTGACACCAAGGTGCATATACGCCTACAGGAATTTTATGCTTTAAACGGCCCGCTAATACACGCGCTACATAATTAGCTTTTGAAAGGCTGTTATCTACTTCACGCCCATCAAGTTGCCAAGCGTGTAAACCTGCATCTAAGTGACCAATATAGCCTTTAACGTCAACAACATAGATCCCCCATTCTCCAATGACAAGAGCATCGACTTCCATCGCTTGGCCTGTTTGTGTGGGAATCTCGATATTTGTGAGTAATAAGTAATCTTCTGGTAACTCATTTGCTAATAAATTAAATGCCCAACGTTCAGAGTCATTTACAGCATCGCCAAAAGTGATCTGTTTTGCCATCCTTGAACCTTATTATTATCTATTGTTATGTAAAACTAATGCTAAATCATTCGCTTATGACAGACAATGATTGCCTTTTTAAATCAAGGTATAGCGCATGCTAGCTGGTGCTATGCTTAGTGGTGATCAAGCATTGGCAGATGATTAAAGTAGTAACTGTATCTGCCGATAAATTAATATGGCTTATATTTTTAAGGAGCTTGTTATGGACAGTAATATTTCATCTGCTAAATCCTTTAGCCAAGATGTACGTAGCCTTGCAAAAGCAGATAATAAAAAAGACGCTTCTCCAATGGGAGCCCAAGTATCAGAACTCGCACGCAATAAAGAACCAGAGGGAGTTCAGGCGCCTATCTCTGTGACCAATAAAAAACTATTAAACGCTTCTATTTTAGAATCTGCTATGAAATACGAGAACACTGTTGCAAATCAACCTCAAGCATTGCTATTAAAAGCAGCTTTAGAAGGTATTAATGAAGCATTAAAAGCATTAGGTGTTGAAAAAACAATCGAAGATAGTGTTGATGAAGGCATTGATGTGAGCCCTGAGGCAACCGCTGATCGTATCGTTGCTTTTAGTACTAATTTCTTTCCCCTATATCTCGAACAGCATCCTGAGGTGGATGAGCAAGAAGCACTCTCAAAATTCGTTGATGTAATAGGCGCTGGGATTGATCAAGGGTTTAGTGAAGCTAAAGATGTGTTATCTGGCTTGAATGTGCTAGAAGGGGATATTGCTTCGAATATTGATAAAACCTATGAGTTAGTACAAAAGGGATTAGCTGATTTTATCGAAAGCTATAACAGTGATGAAACGTCATTGAGCGAGTAATACACTGTTTAGCTCTCTACTTATTGCTTCAATTTTGTCTGTATGCTTTATATGTAGATAGCTGTATGCGCTTAATACTAAGATTGGTTGTTGGTAACAACGTCTTAGTTTTGTACCGGTGAGTTCCATTAATGAAGGTGCTATATCACCGGGGAAAACCGTAAAGCTTAATGGTTTATTCATCAGTGATTCAATAGCACGAGTGATGCTATCCTGTTCGATGAAACCTACTCGTGATGAACTATAGAACTCACTAAAATAGCGAACTCCTAGTACACCTACTGGAGTGTACTCTGCAAGTTCTTGGAACACGGGACATTTTGATTTTTGCGGAATATAAACAAATAAAGCTGAGCTATTAAGTTTGATAGGAATCATCTGTAGGTTATTGTATTGTTGCATGGTATAGCTATAACGATATAACTCACCATCTAACTCCCCTGAATTACTTTCTTTTAGTGTATTCGCATTTTCAGATTCAATAAAATTTACCTGATACCCTGCATTGTTAATTGCTACTTCTAATAACTGTTGATAGTCCACATTTAGTAGTTTTAAATTGCTACTTGTTGCTATCTGTAAGGGAGATGCGATGACGTTACTTGAGAGTAACAGCATGCTGAATATCTTAGTCAAGCAGTCCATATTTCACGCCTTTTCAGAGGGAGTTTTAAACATAGCTTAGTTTTTGTTAACAGTTTGTGTTTTTCTTTATTAAAAACGAGACAACAAAATTATGCATTGGACTACAATAAGTTATGTCATTATTTTATTTATCTGGGAGTGCCTTTTGTGCGAAACTCTATTTTAATTCTCCGCTCCATATTTACTTGGGTTTATCTATTATTTTTTGTAATAACATCAGCGCAAGCGCAAGTAAATGGAGAGTTACACCTCGCTATCACACTTGAACCCCCTGTATTAGATCCTACCATTAATGCATCTGCAACAATTCAAAAAATTACCTATCAAAATATATTTGAGGGGCTAACCCAGATAGATAGGCTAAACCAAGTACAGCCGAGTTTAGCAGTTCGTTGGCAGGTAGATAAAACTGGGTTGGTATATACTTTTACGCTTCGTAAAGAAGTTTTTTTTCATGATCGTACTCAACTTACTGCCACTATTGTAAAATCTTCTATAGAAAGGATGATTGCGCCTGATAGTGCTAATCCAATTAAGGAAAAGTTTACCAATGTTGAAGATGTGTCTGTTGTTAGTAAGCATGTTATTCGAGTCAAGCTTGCTTGGTCTGATGGCAACTTTTTATATAATTTGGGGTTAGGTAGTGCTGTCATCCAGCATCCTAAATCATGGGCAAATAATGAACATCATCCAATTGGTACTGGGCCCTACCGATTTGTTAAGTGGAAACGTGGGAACTATATCTCTTTTATTGCCAATCACCACTATTGGGGGAAGTTAGCTAGCATACAAAAAGTGAAGTTAATCTTCACACAAACTCGCTCACAGGTGGTTAGTTATTTAGCTGACGGAATATTAGATGGTTATTCGAGTATGACGGAAGTGGGCTTTTTAGATTCGCTTTTTGCAATTCGACAGGACTATGTACTGAAGAAGGGTAATACCAGTGGCGAAATTATTATTGCTATGAACCATGCTAATGAGATGCTTGCATCAAAAGAGTTTCGCCAAGCAATTTCTCGTGCGATTAATAAGGAAGTGATTGTTGCTACGCCAAACTTTGTGACTGGTGCCAAGATTGGTAGTCACTACTCACCCGATGACATCGCTTATTTAGATCTAACTCAGGCTTACCCACACAGTATTTTTGATGCAAAAGAACTTATTAAAAAGTCTGGTGTTGCCATTAAACCACTTATTTTATTATCGCCCCCTCCTACCTACGCACAATATATCAGCTTACATGTGCAGCAGATGTTAAATGAAGTGGGCTTAACTGTGAGCATAGAGGAAGTAAGCTGGCCTGAGTGGTTAGCTCGTGTTTATAAAAACAGAGATTATGATTTAACGGTGATTGCCCACACAGAACCAAAAGACATTGATATTTACGCGCTTGATGATTATTACTTTAATTATAAAAGTAGTGAATTTAAGAATATTATTGGTCAATTAAAACGTACTAATGAGCAGGGAAAACGTGCAGAGTTACTAAAAAAAGCACAACAAAAATTAAGTGATGATGCTGTTAATGTATTTCTCTTTATGTTGCCAAAGGTTGGTGTTTGGCATAAAAATTTACGCGGTTATTGGTTAAATGAACCTATCCCAGCGATGATCTTTTCACAAATGTATTGGCAGAAATAGATGAAAGCAAAGTTTAAAGATAGGTTAAGTGTCAAAGTTGTATTATTAACATTAATGATGGTCAGTATGACACTTATATCATCCATCGTAGGTATCAGTTCCTTAAGTGAGTTTAAAGATGAATATCAACAGGTAAAGGATGAAAATTTTGAGCTTTTATTAAAGATGACAGAATTGAAGTCTCAAACCGATGACCTTATTCATATCTCTACGGAGATGCTTCTATCTGAAAACTTACATGAGTTGCAATGGGATATGTTAGAAGTATCTGATAAGCGCTTATGGATAGACAAGTTATTTACGCAATTAACAGGTTATACTAATGACCACCAAGAGTTATTAATTTTAAAGCTACGCTTGTATTCCCATTTAGATGAGATATCCAATGCGATAGCGAAAAAATTTATATTTTCAGAACAGTTTTTTAAACAATATAGACTTGCTGAAGCATTAAAAAAAGAGAGTTTGCAGCAAGGTGATTTAGAATTTTATATTATATTAGATAGCGCCATTTCGCACTTTAACCCAATTGTTAATAAGCAATTAGAGTTAAATAAAGAGGCAGATCTAGAAGCGCTAAATAGTTACCTTAATAAGACTGATAAACAACGTTTAAAAAATATTTTTTTAGTTGATAACTCACTGTCTGAAAGCTATCAAAACTATGCGATGCAACTCAGACTGATTGAGGCGTTGCGCTTAAAAAATGAAGATTTTACTGATCTTTTTGTTTCATTTATAGGAGAAAATGTCACTTATATTCAAGACCGTTTTATGGCTAAGCTTACTCTTTTAGAAAGTGAGCTTAATGTACGTAAGCAACGATTGTATCTTGTGGTTTTTTCTTGTTTATTGGTCAGCGTTTTTTTATTGCTTATTCAATTAAATTTTATACGTCGTATTGAATTAGTTCGTAAAGTGATTGTCGCAGGTGAAAGCCACCGAAAAATGGATTTTCCCATCAAGGGTAAAGACGAAATTAGCAGAATGGCACTTTCAGTAAAAACATACATTGAGCGGTTAGTGGTTAAAGAGCAAGAAGTACTTGCCATTAATAAACAGCTTGAACATCTTGCTTCACATGATGGCCTTACTAGTATTTTTAATCGTCGATATTTAGAAACATTTTTAGTACAAGAGCATGCGCGTTATTTACGTTACAAAGAAGTTTATTGTATTGCGATGATTGATCTCGATTTCTTCAAAAAAATTAACGACAACTATGGTCATGATGCTGGGGATAAAGTACTTATTGAGTTTACGCGTCGAGTATTATTAATTATCCGTAAAACAGATCTTTTTGCCCGGTTTGGTGGAGAAGAATTTGTATTGTTAATGCAAAGTACCATTGAAAAAAATGCACTGATGCTAATGGAGAGAATTAGAAAGGCCATTGAGCAAGAACCCTATATGTATAACGAACAGGAGATCCTTTTTACTGTTAGCATTGGTTTAACACAAGTACAACGATCCAAGGGAGGAGATGTATTTAAGCAGGTATCTTTAGCCGACAGAGCATTGTTTGAAGCAAAACACGCAGGGCGCAATAGAGTATGTGTTTATCAGGCTAAATAATTACGAAACGTGTAATTGTTTTTATCACAGTTACACGTTTCGTAAACGGGTTATTTTTCTGTTAAGTTGGCCTTTAGCGAGCCTAACATCTTAAATAACAGTTCAATTTTAACCACAATGCTAGGTAATAGTTTTTTGTAATGATCTTCATCGTCAGTTTGAATCTCTTGAAGATCTGCTGCTAATTCTTCAACATATGGCAAAAAAGTATCTGAGTGATTCTTAAAAGCGCTATCCGAAGCAAAAACCTGTGAAAAAGTGGCCTTTTTTTGCTCACGAAGATCAGCAAGCAGTTTGTCTGCATCTACCGCTTTGTGATAGATGATTTTAACGTTTTCCTGCAACTGTAGTAATACGCTTTCTTTGCTCATATTTTATCCTAATTATTTTCATTTTTTTTATTATAGTGAATTTATCAGTGTTTTACTCTTTTCACCCGCAATTTCTCGGCTTAATTTAGGCACTAAATATCCGGGGAGTTCGCTGCTTATCTGTTGCATTAGTTTCTGTGCTTTTTCTGTTGTTAAATCAAAGTGTTGTGCACCTTGTACCTTGTCTAATAAAAATAGGTAATAGGGTAATATATTTGCCTCGTTAAGTGCTTCACTAAGTGCCACTAATGCTTGGCCAGTATCATTTATTCCTTTTAACAATACGCTCTGATTTAACAGTTGAACGCCTGCTTGATGTAGTTTATTTATTGCTTTTTTAAACAGGACATCAATTTCATTAGCGTGATTGATATGAACAATGAAAATTACTTTCAAGCGACTGCTTTTTAAAATTAAACATAACTCATCAGTAATGCGCTGCGGGATAACAACTGGTAAACGAGTGTGGAAACGTAGGCGTTTTAATTGCGGTAATTTATCAAGCTCCGAGACGATGAATTGTAGAAAATCATCTTTACTCATTAATGGGTCCCCACCACTTAAGATAACTTCATTTACCTCAGGGTGTTGTTTAACATATTTTAAAACTTCGCTAAATTGTTGTTTATTGAGGTTGTTATCTTGGTAGGGGAAATGACGGCGGAAACAATAGCGACAATTAACAGCACAACCAGTCTTTAAAATAAGTAATACACGACTTTTATATTTGTGTAATAACCCCTGAATGCCATTTTGATGCTCACCAAGTGGATCTAAACTGTAACCCTCAACCAACTTGTCTTCATTTGTGATAGGTAATACTTGTTGTAAAAGAGGATCCAAAATATCACCTTTTTTCATTTTCCTCACAAAAGGCATCGGTACTAACATTGGGAAGTTTTTCCGTGCAAGCTCACTTAAACCCATTTTTTCTGGTTTAATCTCCAATAATTGCAAAAGTTGTAGTGGGTTTTTGACTGCATTTGCTAGTTCTTTTTGCCAAGAGGGCATCGCATCGGTATTATTCACGTTAATTATTTTTGTCATTTTAAATTATTTTATAAAGAGGTTGTTATGGCTACATATAGTACCAGTGAATTCAAAGGTGGGCTAAAGTTCATGCTCGATAAAGAGCCTTGTGCAATTATTGACAATGAATTAGTAAAACCAGGTAAAGGTCAGGCATTTAACCGTGTTAAATTCCGTAAACTGTTATCGGGTAAAGTTGTTGAGAAAACATTTAAATCGGGTGAGTCTGTTGAAGCTGCTGATGTAATGGATATCGAGCTTGCTTACCTTTACAACGATGGCGAGTTTTTTCACTTTATGAATAACGATACATTTGACCAAGTTGCAGCCGATGCTAAAGCGGTTGGTGAAATGGAAAAATGGTTAGTTGAGCAAGATACTTGTACAATTACATTATGGAACGATAACCCTATCGTTGTAACACCACCAAACTTCGTTGAGATTGAAGTAACGGATACAGATCCTGGCCTTAAAGGTGATACAGCGGGTACTGGTGGTAAACCTGCAACATTAGCAACGGGCGCGTTAATTCGTGTTCCACTATTTATCCAGATTGGTGAAGTAGTAAAAGTTGATACACGTAGTGCTGAATATGTTGGCCGTGTAAAAAAATAACATTGATTTGACTGTTATTAATGAAGCCCAGTTTATCTGGGCTTTTTAGTGCTTGTAACCGTGGTTATGTGGTTTGACCCTGCCTTCAATAATATTGTATTGGATCTTTAACGCATCAATTTGAGGCTTTTTATCAATCAAAAATTGGTCAAATAGCAAGATAAGCTTTGGGTGCTTAATTGAAGATAAACTACGTACACTGTTAATATGGGGATGTGACTTATCAAAAACCAAATCATCCCCCTGCATATTATATGAATTGTAGTGTTGGGAAACTGCTACATTAAAATAAGCGCCATCAACGCGATTCTCTGCGACAAGTTGCAATAAGCGCTGATAACTATTGGTACGAATGATCTCTAGCTTTCCTTTTTTATTCCTCTCTATGTAGCTATTCTCTGGTGAATAACCGTTAATCAGGCTAATGCTTTGTAGCTCATTAAATGATTTGCCGATATTCTCTCTTTTCACCATTAAGCCATCACTATAGCTAACAACTGCTTGGCTATAGTATATTTTCTCTGCTGCTTTTATATCGAGTGCCCAGTTTGTATTATCAGGGTATTTAAAATCAAAGTCCCCAGCCAAAAACTCTGCATATAAACGTTTGATTGGTCGAGGCTCATACTTAAATTCAAACCCTTGGCTACGAGCAAAAAGATCAAGGACATCTCGATTAAATCCTTTGTATATTCCATTTTTGAATTCAGAGTAGGGGTGGTACTCATAGAAATTTTGCACACCGATGTAATACGTTTTTTGTGAAAACGTATTACATGAGAACAATAATAATAGGTAGAGAGCGTTTTTCATCATGCCTTAATTAAAGGTTGGATCTATTTTTTTTTCAATTAACTAAGCTTGAAAGTTGAAAGCCTGCCCCTGCGGTAATATTACTTTGTGGGTAAAGGGAGGGGGGGGATCATCACATTTTTATTGCCATAAATAGGTAACTCAAGGCAAATTGATGTACGTCAATGGATGCCTAAAATGAGTAACCTACTATCAAGGTCAACTATTACAGTTAAGTAATTAGGGGGCATGATGAATTTGTTGATAATAATGAAAGTAACCAATACGGTTTTATTGTCATTGCTTTCTATTTTATTGATGATGACTTCATTTTCTAGTTATGCACTTTTTGTCAGTCCGCCTAAAGACCCTATCCCTTTTATTAAAAATGCCTTTCCTGAATTTACAAAAATATCTGAAAAAAAGGGAGATCCTCTGCTTTGGACTATTTATAAAGATGATCAGATCTTAGGTTACGCATTTGAAACCAATGATCTCGCTAAGATCCCTGCTTACTCTGGTGAGCCGGTTAATATGCTGGTGGTCATCGACCCGCAAGCAAACTATATTACTGCAAAGGTATTAGAGCATCATGAACCTATTATTTTAGCGGGCATCCCCGAGAAAAAATTACTCGACTTTATAGAGCAATATACGGGTTTGTCTGTGAATGATCGTATCAAAGTAGGTGGCAGAAATAGCGAAGGTTACCTGCCTATTGATGGATTATCTGGCGCAACGGTAACGGTAATGGTGATGAACGCAGGTATCACTAAAGCGGCTAATAAAGCGGCGCTTGTATTAGGTTTGATTGAATCTAAATCTACTTTTATTCAGCCAATATCTACGATTAAAGATATTCCCTTTGAGAAAAAAAACTGGATTGAGTTAACCGGTGATGGTTCGGTGCGCAAGTTATACCTAACCAATGAAGCGGTGCAAAATAGTTTTGATGGTACAGAGGCTGAAAATGTAGATAGGGTTGAAAATAGTAAATCGGGCGAGATGTTTGCTGAGATCTATTACGCCTTAATTGATATCCCTACTATCGGTAAAAATCTATTTAGTGAATCTGATTATCAATGGTTAACCAAGGAATTAAAAGAGGGCGAGCACCTAGTTTCGCTATTTGGTAATGGTTATTCCTTTAAAGGCTCTGGTTATGTACGTGGTGGTATTTTTGATCGCATTCTGGTTCATCAAAACACCACTGAGATGACGTTCCGCGATTTAGAGCATAACCGTATAATGGATTTGTTTGTTGATGGCGCACCACGTTTTAAAGAGATGTCTGTATTTAAAATATCCGACTTCCATCAATTTGATCCCGGTGCTGATTGGCAGTTAGAACTGTTAGTGCGCAGACAAACAGGTCCTGTTGATAGTCTGTTTAGCAGTTTTAAAGCAGATTACCACACCCTAGAGAAGTATGTTGATACACCAGTTGCCATCTATCCAGAGCCTGAGCTGACGTTAACTGAGCAAGTGTGGTTAGAGCATCAAGTTAAGGTTGTGCTATTAATTGCTTTAATTAGCGTATTAATTCTGATCCTATTTTTCCAAGATGTTCTGGTTCGTTTTCCGAAATTTATACATAACCTACGTCATGGTTTTTTACTGGTTACCGTGGTGCTTATTGGTTGGAGCTGGGGTGGACAGCTTTCTATTGTTAATGTATTTACCTTCCTGCAAGCGTTAATGAATGAGTTTTCATGGGATCTATTTTTATTAGACCCTATTATTTTCATTCTCTGGAGTGCGGCTGCTGTCACTATGCTGATGTGGGGCAGAGCGGTCTATTGTGGTTGGTTATGTCCATTTGGTGCATTGCAGGAGCTGACTAATCAGTTTGCTCGTTATATTAAAATCCCACAGGTGGAGTTGCCGTGGGCGGTACACGAGCGCTTATGGGCAATTAAATACCTTATCCTTTTAACGCTGTTTGCACTCTCATTAGATTCACTTGCGTTGGCGGAGCAGTTTGCTGAAATCGAACCTTTTAAAACTACCTTCCTGCTTAAGTTTGATAGACAGTGGCCATTTATTATTTGGGCGCTGTTGATATTGGTTGTAAATCTATTTAATCGTAAAACCTTCTGTCGTTACCTTTGCCCATTAGGAGCTGCACTTTCTATCTCTAACAGTTTCCGATTATTTGATTGGCTCAAACGTCGTCCTGAATGTGGCACGCCTTGTAAAACCTGCGCTAAAGAGTGTGAGATTCAAGCGATAAACCCTGATGGTGTGATCAACATGCGTGAGTGCCATTACTGTCTTGATTGCCAAATTACCTATTACAACGAGGATAAGTGCCCACCTCTTAAAAAACTGGCATACAAAAAACGTAAAAAAGCCTCTGAAGAGGGTATTCAATTTAGAGAGCTTTAACCGTTATCCCTTTAGTTGAGGGCTAATTACACTTTAAAGAAGGATGGAGATTATCATGAGCGATAAAAGCACTGATTTAACACCAGAAAATGAACTGGAGAATGTTGAACGACGTAAATTTTTTGGTAAAACCGCTGCTATTGGCGTCGCAGCGGCTGCTGTACCGATGACTGCGACTATGTTTGCTAGCATGGCTAAAGCGCAAGCTTCTGAGATTGCTGAAAACAAAGCCTTTGTCCATCCTGGTGAGTTAGATGAGTATTATGGTTTCTGGAGTGGTGGTCACTCGGGTGAAGTACGTATTATGGGTATTCCATCGATGCGTGAGTTAATGCGTATTCCGGTGTTTAATACTGACTCTGCAACGGGGTGGGGTTTGACGGATGAGAGTAAGCGTATTAAAGGCGATAGCGCTGATATTATGGCGGGTGATTCACATCATCCACATATGAGTATGACCGATGGTCACTATAACGGTAAGTATGTATTCATTAATGATAAAGCCAATAGTCGTGTAGCACGTATACGCTGTGATGTGATGAAGTGTGACAAGATGATCACTATTCCTAACGTGCAAGCTATTCATGGATTACGTGTACAAAAAGTACCGTTTACAAAATATGTAATCTGTAATGGTGAGTTTGAAATTCCGTTAACCAATGACGGCTCTACCATGAAAGATGTGAGCACTTACCGCTCACTATTTAATGTGATTGATGCTGAGAAGATGGAAGTCACTTTCCAGGTAATGGTTGATGGAAATTTAGATAATACCGATGCTGATTACGATGGTAAGTACTTTGCTTCTACCTGTTATAACTCTGAAATGGGCATGACCTTAGGTGAGATGATTTCAGCTGAACGTGATCATGTTGTTGTATTTAACCTTGCACGCTGTGAAGCTGCGTTAAAAGCAGGAAAATTTAAAACTTACAATGGCAATAATGTACCTGTTTTAGATGGGTCTAAAGGTTCAGAACTGACACGTTATATTCCTGTACCAAAGTCGCCACATGGTATGAATACCTCCACTGATGGAAAGTACTTTATTGCTAACGGTAAGTTATCTCCAACGGTTTCTATCATCGCGATTGATAAATTAGATGATCTGTTTGCCGACAAAATTAAAGGGCGTGAAGCGATTGTCGCTGAGCCTGAGTTAGGTTTAGGGCCTCTACATACCGCCTTTGATAACAAGGGTAATGCATACACAACGCTGTTCCTTGATAGCCAAATTGCTAAGTGGAATATTCAAGATGCAATTGATGCGCATAACGGTAAAAAAGTGAACTATATTCGCCAGAAGTTAGATGTTCATTACCAACCTGGTCATAATCATACATCACAGGGTGAAACGCGTGATTCTGATGGTAAATGGTTAATCTCTCTTTGTAAGTTCTCAAAAGATCGTTTCTTACCGGTAGGGCCACTACGTCCTGAAAATGATCAGTTAATTGATATTTCTGGTGATGAAATGAAACTGGTTCATGATGGGCCAACCTTTGCTGAACCGCATGACTGTATGATTGTGCACCGTAGCCGTGTTAAACCCAATAAACTTTGGACGCGTGATGACTCTATCTTTGCAGAAACCTTAGCGATTGCTAAGAAAGATGGTGTAGACACTATGATGGATAATAAAGTTATCCGTGATGGTAATAAAGTACGTGTGTATATGACCTCGGTTGCGCCTATTTTTGGTACCACTGAATTTAGCGTGAAATTAGGTGATGAGGTCACTGTCATTGTGACTAACCTTGATATGGTTGAAGACGTAACACATGGTTGGTGTTTGACAAACCATGGTGTACAGATGGAGGTTGGTCCACAAGCAACAGCTTCAATTACCTTTAAAGCGAATAAACCGGGCGTACATTGGTACTACTGTAACTGGTTCTGTCATGCTCTGCACATGGAAATGCGTGGAAGAATGTTCGTAGAAGCGTGAATGTAAATACTTAGGTCGTCGTAATTTAGACCCACTTCATCGTTGAAAAATGCTCATTTAGCCAGCTAAACTGCGCTTTTTCGCCTTGAATTAGGTCTAAATTACTTAGCCCTAAGTACTTACAGGTTATTATTTAAAGTCGCGCTATATATTATTTCGGTTGCCCAACAGGAGTTAATAACATTTGAAAAACGTTTTATTAATTAGTTTTCTGCTATTTTCCTCTTCTATTCATGCATTATTAATTGAAGTCTCAAACACAGATAATTTACAGCAACAACTTGATAATAGTAGCAATGGTGACACTGTTTTACTTAATGCAGGTACTTATCAAGGTAATTTCACTCTTCAACATAGTATCACTTTAAGCGGTAAAAATGGTGCTGTTATTGATGCCTTAGGTCAAGGCCATGCACTGCAACTTCTTGCTTCCAATATAACCGTAGCTAATCTAAATATTATCAATTGGGGAGATGATCTTACCGAACAGAATGCAGGGATCTATTCTGATAAAAGCAGCAAAAATATCATTATAAAAAATAATAACCTAGAGGGTGATGGATTTGGTATTTGGGTGCAACGTGCAGATTCAGTATTAATAGAAAACAATCAAATCAAAGGCAACACAACACTGCGTTCAGCCGATAGAGGCAATGGCATTCAGCTATCAAGCGTGAAAAATGCATTAGTGAAAAACAACAGCGTGACACAAACCCGCGATGGTTTATATATCATCAACAGCCAAGACAGTGAACTGCGTGCTAATACCATGTTTAACCTACGTTATGGCGTGCATTATATGTACTCCCACCATAATAAAGTCATTAATAACCTGACTTATAATACCCGTGCTGGTTATGCATTAATGAGCTCAAAGCATCTTACTGTTAAGGGGAATGAAACCCGTGATAGTGAAGACTATGGTTTCTTGATGAACTTCATTACCTTTTCAACCATCACTGATAACCGTATATTCAATGTTTGGACGAAACCTGAAAACAAGGTGCTTGGTCGCGAGGGGAAAGGGCTCTTTGTTTATAATTCCGCTTATAACACGATAAGTTACAACAGGGTTGAGCGAGCGGAGATAGGCATCCACCTCACCGCTGGCTCTGAAAACGGCAAGGTATTTGGCAATAGTTTTATCAATAATCCCGTACAGGTGAAATATGTTTCTAATAGCCGACAGGAGTGGAGTCAAGGTGGTATTGGTAATTATTGGAGTAACTATTTAGGCTGGGACCTTGATGGTAGTGGTACAGGTGATACCCCCTTTGAGCCTAATGACGCAATTGATAAGTTAGTTTGGCAATACCCTGAAGCGAAAGTGTTATTAGATAGTCCCACCATTTTATTACTGCGTTGGGTACAAAATCAATTTCCAATTTTAAAACCGGGAGGGGTAAAAGATAGCTTTCCGTTAATGAATCAACCCGACCGTGAAGGAGATCAAATATGAACAATAATATCCTCACATTAACCTCGGTTAATAAAAACTATGGCAAGTTAAAAGCATTAACTGCCATTAATCTTGAATTACAGGCGGGTGAAGTTTTAGGTCTATTTGGACACAATGGTGCGGGTAAGACCACCATGATGAAGCTTATTCTTGGCATTGTTAAAGCAAATGCGGGAGATGTGTCTGTTTTTGGTTTAGATCCAAACCATAAAAGTGCTTGGGAAGGTCGTAAGAAGATAGGCTATCTGCCTGAGAATGTAAGTTTTTATGATCAGTTAAGTGGTTTGCAAGTATTAAGCTATTTTGCGCGTTTAAAGTCTGCCGATAAAAAACAGGTGGCTGAGTTACTTGAAAAGGTTGGGTTAAGTGGTGCGCAAAACCGTGCAGTTAAAACCTACTCTAAAGGGATGCGTCAGCGTTTAGGATTGGCACAAGCATTTTTAGGTGAGCCTAAATTGTTGCTATTGGATGAACCTACAGTAGGGCTTGATCCTATGGCAACCAAAGACTTTTATAATAGTGTGGATCAACTCAAAAGCAGTGGCGCGAGTATTATTTTATGCTCCCATGTATTGCCAGGGGTTGAGCAACATATCGATAATGCAGTGATATTAAATCAAGGTCAGATTGTTGCTAAAGGCAGTTTAACTGAGCTTCGCGAGCAGGCGAGCTTACCTGTTTCTATCACAACTCAAGGTATTAATGGCGCCTTGAAAGAGGCTAAAAAATTGGCTAGTTTTATGGTTTCAAATAACCAGTTGCTTGTGCCTGAGCCTGAAAAGGTAAAGGTCATTAAGCAGTTAATGACCTTTGATAGTATCAGCGATATCAATGTTGAGAGTGCAAGCCTTGAGAAGATTTATCATCATTATCTTCAAAATTCACAAGCACTGAATGAATCACAGGAGAAAAGCCAATGAACCCAATTTTAGCTGTTGCGTTAAAAGAGTTTCAAGATGGTTTGCGTAATCGTTGGTTACTATCAATTACTCTGGTATTTGCAGTGCTTGCTATTG
>Ga0209396_1003186_pt1 | contig 16703 bp, 10 predicted proteins | sample GOMGulsemesocosm_6_FD_184638 | JGI IMG/M metagenome (GOLD analysis project Ga0209396, IMG submission 184638) | Methane-oxidizing microbial communities from mesocosms in the Gulf of Mexico - GOM8C Gulf of Mexico (SPAdes) (version 2) | ecosystem: Environmental > Aquatic > Marine > Cold seeps...
GATGAGTTAGAATGTCTGAGTTAAATAATCCCGATAAACGTTCACATAATGTTGCGACGTTAACTTGGCTAGGATTTAAATTGAACTGTTGTGACAGCGATGCATAACGGCTCACAAAGTCTTGTAAATGATGGCAGCGCTCAGAAATTAACGCTAAGGCCTTTCTGTCACGCTCGTTTTGCGCCCGAACTTCCAACCCTTCAGCTAATGACGAAACGGGAGTCAGAGAGTTACGTATTTCATGACCCATAACCCGTATAATTTGTTGCCATGCGGTTTGTTGGCTCGCGCGCATAGCTGATTCAATATTTGTAAATACCAGTAATTGATGTGTTTCACCATCGTCAATAAACTCGCTTTGGCTTATTTGCCACTGTGCAGTTTTGTCTTTAAGTTGCCATTGATGATTTTTTTTCTCCAGCCCTAACAATTTGGGAGAGGCGTGGCGAAACATTTGCCACGGCTGATCATATAATCTGGTGAATGCGCCGTTAGCATAACTTAATTGATTTTTTTGATTAAAAACTAAAATGGGGGTGTTTAGTTGATCAATTAATTGATAAACAAGAAATGCATGTTGGTCGTAGCGGGACTTTTGATCAGACAAATGAATGCTTAATTCTTTGAGTTGTTGATGAAACAGTGCTACTTGCCCCTGACTAAACCCAGCTCTGGCGTATTGATTGTAATCTTCAACACGCATGGACTCTATATGCAACAGCCCGCGATCATAAGTTGCCATTATCTTTTGATAAAACTTAAGCATGAACACGCCAATAATTGACACTGTTAAACCTAGAATTACTGCAATATCCCAGCTAGAGAATTGTGCATAAATTAAGACACTACCCCATAGCCCCATAATAATGAGCATTACAATAATAAGACTTCGCACCAGATAGCGCTCTAGGGAGTTAGCGATCCAATTCATCGTGCTTCTCTATGCGTCTGTATAGCGATGATTTGGTCAGACCGAGCAATTGAGCAGCATGATAAACGTTGTTATCGGCTTGTACCATGGCTTGTTTTATCAAACTGACTTCAGCGTTCTCCAATGTCATGAAAGGCATTGTTTGTGTCGCAACTTTTGGGCTAATGGGTAAATCGTTAGCAGATAAAGTTGTTTTGTCCTTCCCGCTGAGCAGTACTGCACGTTCCATAACATGGCTCAGCTCACGAATGTTGCCGGGCCATTGGTAACCTACTAATGACGCTACAGCACAAGGGGACAATAACGGATTGTGACGATTATATTTGGTGGCGTATTGGGTTAGAAAATATTGAGCTAGTGGCACAATATCATCGATACGTTCACTTAATGATGGGACACGAAATTCAATCGTGTTGAGACGGTAAAAAAGATCCTCTCTAAATTCACCACTACTAATCAACGCCGAGAAGTCACCATTAGATGCACTGATTAATCGGCAATTTGTGCGCTGTGTTTTGCTTGACCCTAACACCTCATATTCACCAGATTCGACAACGCGCAATAGTTTAGCTTGTTGTGATAGTGGGATGTTAGCAATTTCGTCAAGAAACAGTGTACCTGATTGCGCTAATTCAAAGCGGCCAATCCGGTTGTTTTTAGCATCTGTAAACGCGCCTTTAGCGTGACCAAACATTTCACTTTCAAACAAAGACTCAGAAATAGCGCCCATGTTAACGCCGATAAACGGTTCATTTTTACGCTCTGAAGATTGATGAATATAAGTCGCTAGTTCACTTTTACCGGTGCCATTATCACCGGTTAATAAAATAGCTACATCGGTATCTGCTACGTTATAAATTTGTTCAAGTAATTGGGTCATGCAGGGCGATTGCCATTGATAGCCGACATTGGCAATGGGTTCAAGACGCTGCTTCAAGTGAGAATTTTGAACCTTTAAGCCTGTAAGCGTTAATTGCTGAGAGATTACTTGTAAAAGCCGTTGATTTTTCCATGGTTTTTCAATGAAATCATTAGCACCCACTTGCATTGATTTTACGGCAAGCTCAACATTTGACCATGCTGTCATTGCAATCGCAGGCAAATGAGGTTCATTTTTATTGAGCCATGCTAAAAGCTCTAGCCCTTCTTCGCCAGACGTAGTGTCTAGCGAATAGTTCATATCAAGTAAGACAAGATCGACTTGTTGATCTTTAATGACTTGTTGCGCTTGGTAAGGGGTTTCGGCTTCTAAGACTTGATAGTGATTATCTTCTAAGATGAATCCTGCACTTAAGCGTATATCGGGACGATCATCGACGACTAAAATCACTGGAGCGTTTAGCAAAATGCAATCTCACGAATAAGGTTTTAATGAGCGAATGATAAAGTTAATAGCAAGTAACTACAACCGATGTTTACTCATTGAGCGGCTGGGCCTTGATAGCGCAATTTCGACCCTGTGATTTTGCTTGATTTAGGGCGTTGTGAGCAAGTGTTAGGAGTTGATGACTATTACTCTTTTTTAGCTGTGATGGCGCAGCAACACCAATACTAATAGACAGTTCAATTTCTTGGTCGAGATAGGTAATGGTATGTTGATTGATATCATTAACGAGTTTCTTGGCAAAGCGTAATGCTGAGTCGAGGCGTGTATTTGTGGCAATGATAGCGAACTCCTCACCATCATAACGGGCAAACACATCACTCTCGCGTAAGGTTTTATTGACTTGTAGTGCGAATGCTTGCAACACTTCATCACCGCATTCAAGGCCATGTTGTTCGTTGATTTGGCTAAAATGATCTAAATCGATGAGTAAAACGGAGAAATCGCTGTTATAGCGTTGATACCTTTTAAGTTCGATATTTAATGCATCGAGTAAATGACGACGGTTGCGCACGCCGGTTAATTGGTCGTGTGTCGATATACGCAATAATTGATTACGAACCATTTTATGTTGCTGGATTTCTTCTTTTAAAACACTGGTTTTTTCTTCGATAAGCGCATCTCGGTTACTCTTTTCAAATTCTAGTTGTGTTAATAGATTGCGAATAGCGTTGAGAGAAATAGTGCTAATTAATGTCATCAAGAGGAGCATAACGAGATGTATAACAAGGTTATGTCGATGTAATGGCTTTTCAAGCTCTAATAGATCACTGATGTCATAGGAAAATAAAATGGCACCTAACAGATTCGTTTCTTCATCAAGCTGAGATCTCAAATGACATTTAAAACAGCTGTTATTAGCCTTAAGAGGAGCCATATAATAAAATTGTTGGTCGATTATTTTCTGGAACGAGCTAGCGCCACTAAAATTATCTTCTAAGATAGATTTTTGCCAACCTGTCGCTAAGTTATTGGGGTTCAATGGTTGCTCACTCACTAATGCAAGGGTGAGGGATGAATCTTTAACTGTGTCATTAAATTGCTCAAGAATACGCGCCACCGATATTTGTGTTAATAATTTTCCGTCATCTCGTCTCGCAAACTTATGCTTTGTCTTGAGATATTCATTACTGGGGTATTGTGACGTAACAGGGACATAAATTTCGTCATGACGTTCTGACCAGTCCAACAATATTTGAACAAGACGCTCACTGCCTTGGCCTTTTGCAGAAAATGACTGCGCCGTTGTTTGAGAAATTATTCGCTGATTCCACACAAAAGAAACGCTTATAATTGTTGCCCAAAAGAGTAAGACCGTGATCATTGCAATTGGAGATTTTAAATAACTTAATAGTGAATGGCGTGAAGTGTTCAACATTAATTCCTTTAATTAATCTATCCCAAAAAGCACAATATGAAATGATGAGTGAGTTAATTTCATCGATGTATGTCCTGCTCATATTCACTGTAAAAAATGAGGCGAATATGGCGTGATGATTAGTTTACGCAAATTATTACAAATTCGATAGCCGTTTTTTGACCGGCTTCCCAATTAATGCGTTGTTTACGGGCTTAACATCTTGCTATCTAGATGGGTTCAAATTACAATGACGCGCTAAATTTTTTAAGCCCTGTTCGTAACAGGGCTTAATTTATGGTTTAAACATAAGTTTTTATGTCGAAGGAATTATACTGATTTTTCGGCATTTAGTTTTTGAGTACAACTATTAGGATAGTGGTAAATGAACGCAACAAATACTGAAAATCAAGGTGGATCAATGGATCTTCTGAAATGGATTGTCGTTATCGGTTTATTAGCGAGTGCCGTTGTTGGTAACTACATGTATGGCGAAGTTTCTGTCGTCTATCGTGCACTTGGCGTGATCGCCGCTATCGGTGTTGCGCTTGCCATGGCATCGCAAACAGAAAAAGGTCGTGAAGCTGTTGCTTTCGCCAAAGAATCTCGCCTTGAAATCCGCAAAGTGGTTTGGCCTACACGTAAAGAAGCAACCAATACAACACTGATTGTATTAGCGGCTACAGGTGTAATGGCATTAGTACTTTGGGGCATGGATGGTGTGTTAGTTAGAATCGTCGGCTTTATTACAGGCATCAAGGTTTAATATTATGTCAGAAGAACAACCAAAATTCAGATGGTACGTAGTTCAAGCATTTTCGGGCTATGAGCAACGCGTACAAAAAACCATGGTAGAGCATGTATCGATACAAGGCATGGAAGATTGTTTTGAAGAGATTCTTGTTCCGACTGAAGAAGTCGTATCTATGCGTGCAGGCAAGAAAACAAAAAGTACTCGTAAATTCTTTCCTGGCTATGTATTAGTTAAAATGGTCATGAACGAAGAAAGCTGGCATTTAGTGAAAAATGTGCCGCGCGTAATGGGTTTCATTGGCGGAACAAGTGACCGTCCTGCACCTATTTCTTCAAAAGAAGCAGAACGTATTTTACAACGTTTAGAAGACGCTGTTGATTCACCTACACAAAGTACATTATTTGAAGCTGGTGAAATCGTTCGTGTTACTGATGGTCCATTTGCTGACTTTAACGCAACCGTTGAAGAAGTAGATTATGAGAAGAGCCGCGTTAAGGTATCTGTCTTAATATTTGGTCGTTCAACTCCAGTAGATCTAGAGTTTGGTCAAATAGAGAAAGAAGACGTTTAATCATCTTCGTAAAATTCAGAGTGAAATGTGAGTTATTTAACTTTATTGATTAAATAACTAGCAGCTAACTTGTCGGGGGCGTAAATTATCGCTATAATTTGCGCCCTTAATTAACCGGGGAGCTATTTTGTTGTCGATATTTCCAATATAGGAAATATTAAAGCCAATAGGCTTGTTGTTTTAGCAAAGCGGCCAAGTTCGCATAACATGAGCTTATCTTGATAAGTGATTGTTGTAAGAACGCAGGCAATGCAGATAAAACGTCAAGGATGAAGGCATGAGAACAAAGGCGTTTGTACCCACATATAGGAAGTAAAATAATGGCTAAGAAAGTCCAAGCTTATATTAAGCTACAGGTTGCAGCTGGTGCAGCTAACCCGTCACCACCGGTAGGCCCTGCATTAGGTCAACACGGTGTTAACATCATGGAATTCTGTAAAGCGTTCAACGCCGCTACAGATTCAATTGACAAGGGTGCTCCAGTACCTGTAGTTATCACTGTATACAGTGATCGTTCGTTCACGTTCGAAACTAAAACGCCTCCTGCTGCTTACCTTCTGAAGAAAGCTGCTGGTATCAAATCTGGTTCTGGTCGTCCTAACTCTGAAAAGTGTGGCACAGTAACTCGCGCACAATTAGAAGAAATCGTTGCTACTAAAGCAAATGATTTAACTGGTGCAGATTTAGAAGCTAATGTTAACTCTATTGCCGGTTCTGCTCGTGCAATGGGTCTGAACGTAGAAGGATAAGAATAATGGCTAAATTAACTAAGCGTATGAAAAACATCCGTGAAAAAACTGATGTTTTAAAATCTTACGATATCAACGAAGCTGTTACTCTTTTAAAAGAATTAGCGACAGCTAAATTCACTGAAAGCGTAGATGTTGCAGTAAACCTTGGTGTTGATCCTCGTCGTAGTGATCAAAACGTTCGTGGTGCTACTGTATTACCAAACGGAACAGGTCGTACTGTTCGTGTTGCTGTGTTCACACAAGGCGCTAATGCTGAAAAAGCAAAAGAAGCCGGTGCAGATATCGTAGGTATGGACGATCTTGCAGCAGCTGTTAAAGCTGGTGAAATGAACTTCGACGTTGTTATCGCTTCTCCTGATGCGATGCGTGTTGTTGGTCAACTAGGTACGATTTTAGGCCCACGTGGTTTAATGCCTAACCCTAAAGTTGGCACAGTAACACCTGATGTTGCTACAGCTGTTAAAAACGCTAAGTCTGGTCAAGTACGCTACCGCAACGATAAGAATGGTATCATCCATACTACTATCGGTAACGTGTCTTTTGACAATGCACAGCTGAAAGAAAATTTAGAAGCTCTACTTATCGCTTTAAACAAAGCGAAGCCAAGTGGCGCTAAAGGAACTTTCCTTAAGAAAGTTTCTTTGTCTTCTACAATGGGTGCGGGTCTAGTTATCGACCAAGCTACTCTTGAGACAAAAGCAGTTTAATACTATTTAGTATTAGTTAGTGCGTGTTAGCAGAGTTTATTGTTCAAAACTTGTTTTGTTGAATAATCTCTGTATAATTTCGCGCCCTAACGGGTTGGGATTTAGTCGCTGAAATTGGTTTTACATCGATTTTAAACACTAAACTCCCGTCCAAGACCGTAGGAGCCGACATTAGCAATGATGTTAGCTTAATTCTACATTCTAAGTAAATGGTGCTGTGGCAAAGCCGTTGAAGACGAATAGCATGAGCTTATCTTGATAAGTGATTGTTGTGAGACTGAAAACAATGCAGGTACGGTGGCATTTACGACGAATGATGTCCTACGCAGACGGTGTGAACCCAGATACATTCCTATGTTCTGGCTATTACCGTGTTCACGCTTTGTATATGAATACAAAGTTTTACTAAAGTTCCGAGTTCTCTCGGAGTGAACCAGGAGTTATGCCAATGGCATTAAGACTTGAAGACAAAAAAGCAATTGTTGCTGAAGTCAATGAGGTCGCCAAAAGTGCTCTATCTGCAGTAGTTGCAGATTCTCGTGGTGTTACTTTAGGTGCAATGACAGCTATGCGTAAGCAAGCTCGTGAAGCCGGTGTTAGCGTACGTGTTGTACGTAATACTCTTGCTAAACGTGCTCTAGCTGGTACGGATTTTGAGTGTCTAGTTGATACTTTTAAAGGTCCTACTCTTATTGCACTTTCAAGTGAACATCCAGGTGCTGGCGCTCGTATCTTTAAAGACTTCGCGAAAGCTGAAGCAAACTTTGAAGTTCTAGCTGCTGCATTTGAAGGCACTCTATGTGACCCTGAAGTTCTTGCAACGCTTCCTACGAAAGATGAAGCTATTGCACGACTAATGAGCGCAATGAAAGAAGCTTCTGCTGGCAAACTTGTACGCACTATTGCTGCAGTTCGCGATCAGAAAGAAGAAGCAGCTGCTTAATTCTTCTTTGTGGCTTTTTAATAAAGCTATCAAAAAAGAGTTCACCTGTTTTTATAATCAATTTTTTAGAACGCAAACTCATATTGAGTTGTGTTCACAATATTAGGAATGTATACCATGTCTGTATCTAAAGACGATATCCTAAACGCAGTTGCTGAAATGTCAGTAATGGACGTTGTAGAATTAATCGAAGCAATGGAAGAAAAATTCGGCGTATCAGCTGCTACAGCTGTTGCTGCTGCTGGTCCTGGCGAAGCTGCTGAAGAACAAACTGAATTCAGTGTTGTTATGACTTCATTCGGCGATGCTAAAGTTGCTGCAATCAAAGCTGTTCGTGCTGCTACAGGTCTTGGCCTTAAAGAAGCAAAAACTATGGTTGAATCTGCTCCAGTTGCTATCAAAGAAGGCGTTGATAAAGCTGAAGCTGAAGCACTACAGAAAACATTGCAAGACGCAGGTCTTACAGTTGAACTTAAATAAGGTTACCCCTTATTCAAGTTACATCTAATTTTTAATTAAATTAGATGTTAGGCTGGTGATTTTATAATCACCAGCCTTTTTGCGCTATAAAACATGGTAGATTTGACACTATATAAACCATGCGTTTTAAATACTTATTTGCGATATAAAACTTTGATTACAAAGTATTTGTTGAATTTAGTATCCAGTCCCTACCAGAGATTACTGGGTAGGTTCTTACCAAAGTGTTGTTATTTTCGAAGTTGTTTAGCGATGAGGCTTTATACAGTGCTCATTAGAGATTAAACAACAGTTGTCAAACGTCAGCTAATTGAGGAAACCCATGGGTTACTCTAGTAACGAAAAAAAACGTATCCGTAAGGATTTTGGTAAGCGTCCGCAGGTGGTTGAAATTCCACAGCTTTTGGATATCCAAAAGGACTCTTTTGCCCGATTTATCACGATGGACTCTACCGGTGAGCTAGGTTTAGAAGCCGCTTTTAGATCTATTTTCCCTATCAAGAGCTTTTCTGGTTATGCAGAACTGCAGTATGTAAGCTACAAGCTAGGTACACCAGTATTTGATGTTAAAGAATGTCAAATTCGTGGTATCACTTACAGCGCGCCGCTACGTGTAAAACTTCGCTTGGTATTATTTGATCGTGAAGCGCCAAAAGGCACAATCAAAGATATTAAAGAGCAAGAAGTGTACATGGGTGAAATTCCATTAATGACAGACAATGCAACGTTTGTAATCAATGGTACTGAGCGTGTTATCGTTTCTCAATTACATCGTTCACCTGGTGTTTTCTTCGATCACGATAAAGGTAAAACTCACTCTTCAGGTAAGATTTTACATAACGCTCGCGTTATTCCTTACCGTGGTTCGTGGTTAGATTTCGAATTCGATCCTAAAGATGCTGTATTTGTACGTATCGATCGTCGTCGTAAATTGCCTGCTTCTATCATTTTACGTGCCATGGGCATGGAAACTGAAGAAATCTTAGCGCTGTTCTTTGAAACGACTCAATATAAAGTGAAACGCGGTAAGATCGTTATGGATCTTGTTCCGGATCGCTTACGTGGTGACACGGCATTATTTGATATTAAAGACAAAGACGGTAACGTTATTGTTGAAACTGGTCGCCGTGTAACGGCTCGCCACGTACGTCAAATGACCAAAGCTAAGTTAACGACTGTTGAAGTACCGACAGAATATGTGATTGGTAAAATTATTAACCTTAATCACGTTAACAAAGAAACTGGTGAAGTAATCATTAACGCTAATGATGAAATTACACTAGAAAATCTTGCTGCATTATCTGAGTCAGGTGTTAAAGAATTTAGCACTATCTACTTCAATGATTTAGATAACGGTCCGTTCATGTCAGACACGCTACGTGTTGATTCTTCAACTAATCGCTTAGAAGCGTTAGTAGAAATCTACCGTATGATGCGTCCTGGTGAGCCACCTACAAAAGATGCTGCTGAAGGATTATTCGAAAACTTATTCTTTAACGGCGAACGTTATGATCTATCTAAAGTAGGTCGTATGAAGTTCAACGCACGTGTTGATACTGATGTTGATTTAGGCACTGGTACTTTGTCTAAAGACGATATCATTGCTGTTATGAAAACGCTTATTGCTATTCGTAACGGTAAAGGCGAAGTGGATGATATCGATCATCTTGGTAACCGTCGTATCCGTAGTGTTGGCGAAATGGCTGAAAACCAATTCCGTGTTGGTTTAGTACGTGTAGAACGTGCTGTAAAAGAGCGTTTATCTTTAGGCGATCTTGCTGAGATCATGCCACAAGATTTAATTAACGCTAAGCCTATTTCTGCTGCTGTAAAAGAGTTCTTTGGTTCAAGCCAATTATCTCAGTTCATGGATCAAAATAATCCATTATCTGAAGTAACGCATAAGCGTCGTATCTCTGCATTAGGACCCGGTGGTCTAACGCGTGAACGTGCTGGTTTTGAAGTTCGAGATGTACATCCGACGCATTATGGTCGTTTATGTCCTATAGAAACGCCAGAGGGACCGAATATCGGTCTAATTAACTCATTGGCTTCATATGCTAAAACAAATGATTACGGTTTCTTAGAAACGCCTTACCGTAAAGTTGTTGATGGTGTTGTTACTGATGAAGTTGACTTCTTGTCAGCTATCGAAGAAACAAACTTCGTAGTAGCACAGGCATCTGCGATTATCGACAAAGATAATAAACTAGCAGAAGAGCTTATTGCTTGTCGTACTAAAGGTGATTCTACCTTTATGCACGCCGATAAAATTAACTATATGGATGTATCACCACAGCAAATTATTTCTGTGGCAGCATCAATCATCCCGTTCTTAGAACACGATGATGCTAACCGTGCCTTGATGGGTGCGAATATGCAACGTCAAGCGGTTCCTACTTTACGTGCTGATAAGCCGTTAGTTGGTACCGGTATGGAACGCGTTATTGCTGTTGACTCTGGTGTTACCATTGTTGCTAAGCGTGGCGGTGTGGTTGATTATGCTGATTCTGGTCGTATCGTTGTTAAAGTGAATGAAGATGAATTGATTGCTGGTGAAGCCGGTATCGATATCTACAACTTAACTAAATACACACGTTCTAACCAAAATACCTGTATTAACCAACGTCCAACTGTAATGGCTGGTGAAGTGGTTGTTTCTGGTGATGTAATGGCCGATGGCCCATCAACAGATATGGGTGATTTAGCACTTGGGCAAAATATGCGTATCGCATTTATGCCTTGGAACGGTTACAACTTTGAGGATTCTATCTTAGTTTCTGAACGTGTTGTTCAACAAGATCGTTTCACTACAATCCATATTCAAGAACTTACTTGTATTGCACGTGATACTAAGCTTGGTAGCGAAGATATTACGGCTGATATTCCAAATGTTGGCGAAGCCGCATTAGGTAAATTAGACGAATCAGGTATTGTTTACATTGGTGCTGAAGTTAAAGGCGGCGACATCTTAGTGGGTAAAGTTACTCCTAAAGGTGAAACGCAGTTAACGCCAGAAGAAAAGCTTTTACGAGCAATCTTCGGTGAGAAAGCGTCTGATGTTAAAGACAGTTCTTTACGTGTTCCTAACTCAGTTAGCGGCACCATCATCGATGTTCACGTATTTACACGTGACGGCGTTGAGAAAGACAAGCGTGCACTTGAAATTGAACAAATGCAGCTTAAAGAAGCGAAGAAAGATTTATCAGACGTATTTACTATCTTAGAAGATGGTATTTTTGAACGTGCTGAGAAACTGCTATTAGCTTCAGGTCTTTCAAGTGACCAACTAAGTGCTATGCCTCGTCGTGAATGGTTAGAACAAACATTATCTGACGAAGCTGCACAAACAGCACTTGAGCAAATTGCTGCACAACATATCGAAACGAAAGCAGATTTCGATAAGCAATTTGAAAACAAACGTCTTAAAATCACTCAAGGTGCAGATTTGCAACCGGGTGTATTGAAAGTTGTTAAAGTTTATCTTGCTGTTAAACGTCGCATCCAACCGGGTGATAAAATGGCCGGTCGTCATGGTAACAAAGGTGTAATCTCTAAGCTTTGTCCAGTTGAAGATATGCCACATGATGAAAATGGTCGTACTGTAGACATCGTACTTAACCCGTTGGGTGTACCGTCTCGTATGAACATTGGTCAGATCCTAGAAACGCATTTAGGTCTAGCGGCTCGTGGTATTGGTGATCGAATCACTGAAATGCTTGCTCAGCAACGTCAAGTGTCTGAACTTCGTGATTACATCCAACGTGCTTATGCATTAGGTAATTGTAATCAAAAAGTTGATATGACTGACTTTACTGACGAAGAAGTAATTCGCTTAGCGAAAAACCTTCGTGGTGGTATGCCAATGGCAACACCAGCGTTTGATGGCGCCGATGAAGCAGAAATCAAAGCGATGCTTAAACTTGGTGGTTTACCTGAATCAGGTCAAATGGCCTTGTATGATGGTCGTACGGGTGACAAATTTGAGCGTCCTGTAACTGTTGGTTACATGTACATGCTTAAACTGAATCACTTGGTTGATGACAAAATGCATGCTCGTTCTACTGGTTCTTACTCACTTGTTACTCAGCAGCCACTTGGTGGTAAAGCTCAGTTCGGTGGTCAGCGCTTCGGTGAGATGGAAGTATGGGCACTTGAAGCATATGGTGCTGCTTACACGTTACAAGAAATGTTAACTGTTAAGTCTGATGACGTTAATGGTCGTACTGAAATGTACAAAAACATTGTTGATGGTAAGCACGAGATGAATCCTGGTATGCCGGAATCATTCAACGTATTGTTGAAAGAAATCCGCAGCTTAGCGATTAACATCGAACTTGACGAAAATTAGGCCAACACTTCAATAATAGAAGTTATACCGTTTAATTTGAGATTGTGGTGCGCATTGCGCACCCTAACTCCTCTAGGAGATAAAAGTGAAAGACTTACTGAAGTTTCTAAAGCAGCAGAGCAAAACCGAAGAATTTGATGCAATCAAAATCGGTCTTGCCTCTCCTGATCAGATTCGTTCTTGGTCATTTGGTGAAGTTAAAAAGCCAGAAACCATTAACTATCGTACCTTCAAGCCTGAGCGTGAAGGCTTATTCTGTGCCCGTATCTTTGGACCTATCAAAGATTACGAATGTTTGTGTGGAAAATACAAACGTTTGAAGCACCGTGGTGTTATTTGTGAGAAATGTGGCGTTGAAGTAACGCAATCTAAAGTTCGTCGTGACCGTATGGGTCATATCGACTTAGCTAGCCCTGTGGCACACATTTGGTTCTTGAAATCGCTTCCGTCCCGTATTGGTCTATTACTTGATCTTACGTTACGTGATATTGAGCGCGTTCTTTACTTCGAATCATTCGTAGTGACTGAACCTGGTATGACAGATCTTGAGGCTTCTCAGATCCTTACCGAAGAAGAATATTTAGATGCTCTAGAAGAGCATGGTGATGAGTTTGAAGCTAAAATGGGTGCTGAAGCAGTACTAGCCCTATTAGGCCAACTTGAACTTGCACGTGAAATTGAAGAGATGCGTGAAGAATTACCTTCTATCAACTCTGAAACTAAACGTAAAAAGATCACTAAGCGTCTTAAATTGATGGAAGCATTCCACGAATCAGGTAATAACCCTGAGTGGATGATCATGACTATTTTACCAGTCCTTCCACCCGATCTTCGTCCATTAGTACCGCTAGAAGGCGGCCGCTTTGCGACTTCAGATCTAAATGATTTATACCGCCGAGTTATTAACCGTAACAACCGTCTAAAACGTCTTCTAGACCTAGCGGCACCAGACATTATCGTACGTAACGAAAAACGTATGTTACAAGAGTCTGTTGATGCACTTTTAGATAACGGTCGTCGCGGTCGAGCTATCACTGGTTCTAACAAGCGTCCACTTAAATCCTTGGCTGATATGATCAAAGGTAAGCAAGGTCGTTTCCGTCAAAATCTACTTGGTAAGCGTGTTGATTACTCTGGTCGTTCGGTTATCACCGTTGGTCCTACACTACGTTTACATCAATGTGGTCTTCCTAAGAAAATGGCACTTGAGTTATTCAAGCCATTTATCTACGGCAAGCTAGAATCATTGGGTATGGCGACAACAATCAAAGCTGCTAAGAAGATGGTTGAACGTGAAGCACCTGAAGTTTGGGATATCTTGTCAGATGTTATCCGCGAACATCCAGTTATGCTTAACCGTGCACCTACTCTTCATAGATTGGGTATCCAAGCGTTTGAACCTGTATTAATCGAAGGTAAAGCCATTCAGCTTCACCCATTGGTTTGTGCTGCATACAACGCCGATTTCGATGGGGATCAAATGGCGGTACACGTACCGTTAACTATCGAAGCACAGCTTGAAGCACGCGCATTGATGATGTCTACAAATAACATCTTATCACCAGCAAATGGTGAACCAATCATCGTTCCTTCACAGGATGTTGTATTGGGTCTTTACTACTTAACACGTGATTGTGTTAACGGTTTAGGCGAGTCGATGGCGTTTAGTGATATCGATGAAGTAGAGAAAGCGTACCGTACAGGTCATGCTCAACTACATGCTCGTATTAAAGTTCGTATTACTGAATACAAAAAAGATGCGGCAGGCGAACTGCAGAAAACAATTACCCTAACAGATACTACTGTTGGCCGTGCATTGTTCTCACGTATTATGCCAAAAGGCTTATCTTACTCATTGTTAGACAAGCCATTAGGTAAAAAGCAAATTTCAACGCTACTTAACACATGTTACCGTGAAGTTGGCTTGAAAGAGACTGTTATCTTTGCTGATCAACTTATGTACTGTGGTTTCCACTATGCAACTGTTTCTGGTTGTTCGGTTGGCATCGATGACATGGTTATCCCTGATGAGAAGAAAACACTTATTGAAGCTGCACAAGCTGAAATTGCTGAGATTTCAGAGCAGTTCGCTCAAGGTCTAGTAACAGCGGGTGAGCGCTACAATAAAGCTATCGATATTTGGTCTGGTACCAATGAGAAAGTATCGAAAGCGATGATGGACAACTTATCGACTGAAGTGGTTATTAACCGCGATGGCGAAGAAGAGACTCAACCATCATTTAACAGTGTCTTCATGATGGCCGATTCGGGCGCTCGTGGTAGTGCTGCACAGATTCGTCAGCTAGCTGGTATGCGTGGTCTAATGGCTAAGCCGGATGGCTCAATCATCGAAACGCCAATCATTGCAAACTTCCGTGAAGGTTTGAACGTACTTCAGTACTTCATCTCAACGCATGGTGCGCGTAAAGGTTTGGCCGATACGGCACTTAAAACAGCTAACTCGGGTTACTTAACTCGTCGTCTGGTTGATGTTGCACAAGATTTAGTTATTTCAGCCCAAGATTGTGGTACTGAAAATGGTCTAATGATGACGCCGCTTATCGAAGGTGGTGATGTTGTTGAACCACTACGCGAACGAGTTCTTGGTCGTGTAGTTGCTGAAGATATTATCAAGCCTGGTACTGATGAAGTACTAGTTGAACGTAACATCATGCTTGACGAAACATTAGTAGACATGCTCGAAGCGAACAGCGTCGATCAAGTTAAAGTACGTTCAATCATCACTTGTGATTCAGATTTCGGCGTATGTGCTAATTGTTACGGTCGTGATTTGGCGCGTGGACACATCATCAACATGGGTGAAGCCGTGGGTGTTGTTGCTGCTCAGTCAATTGGTGAACCGGGTACACAGCTTACGATGCGTACGTTCCATATCGGTGGTGCTGCATCTCGAGCGTCTGCTGAAAATAACGTACAAGTTAAAAATACTGGTACGATTAAACTTCATAACTCTAAGCACGTAAGTAATGATAATGGAAAATTAGTTATCGTTTCTCGTTCATCTGAGTTAACCATTATCGATGATATGGGCCGTGAGAAAGAGCGCTATAAAGTGCCTTACGGTACTATCTTAGAGAAGGGTGAAGATGCTGCTGTAGTTTCTGGTGAAATCATCGCAAACTGGGATCCGCATACACATCCAATCATTACTGAAGTACAAGGTAAAATTGAATTTGTTGACTTAATCGATGGTATTACCATGGATAAGAAAACGGATGATCTTACTGGTTTGTCTTCAGTAGTTATTATCGATGCTGCACAACGTGCTGCTGCTGGTAAAGAAATGCGTCCTGCGGTTAAGTTAGTTGATGCTAAAGGCAACGACGTTCTAATCGCTGGTACTGATGTTCCTGCGATTTATTTCTTACCAGGTAGCGCAATCGTTAACCTAGAAGATGGTGCTTCAGTAAACGTTGGTGATGCATTAGCACGTATTCCGCAAGAAAGTTCGAAAACTCGTGATATCACGGGTGGTCTACCTCGCGTAGCCGACTTATTCGAAGCTCGTAAGCCAAAAGAGCCTGCGATTCTTGCTGAAGTGAGTGGTACGATTTCGTTTGGTAAAGAAACCAAAGGTAAGCGTCGTCTGGTTATTACTCCGTCTGACGGTAGCGATCACTATGAGGAAATGATTCCTAAGTGGCGCAACTTGAACGCGTTCGAGGGTGAGAAGGTTGAAAAAGGTGAAGTAATCGCCGATGGACCTGAATCACCACATGATATTCTTCGTTTACGTGGTATTACCCATGTTGCGAACTACATCGTGAACGAAGTTCAAGACGTATACCGTCTGCAAGGTGTAAAAATCAATGATAAGCATTGTGAAGCTATCATTCGTCAAATGCTACGTAAGTGTACTATCAGCCACACCGGTGACAGTAGCTTCCTAGTAGGCGAAATGCTTGAGTACTCTCAAGTAAAAGTAGCTAACCGTGAATTGGAAGAAGCTGGTAAAGAGCCAGCACGTTTTGCTCGTAACCTAATGGGTATTACTAAAGCGTCGCTTGCTACTGAGTCATTTATCTCAGCAGCATCGTTCCAAGAAACAACACGTGTACTTACTGAAGCCGCTGTTAGTGGTAAACGCGATGATTTACGTGGTCTGAAAGAAAACGTAATCGTTGGTCGTTTAATCCCTGCTGGTACTGGTTTTGCTTATCATCAAAAACGTCGTGCAGAAGCTAACGCTCCTGCAGTTGTTAAGATTGATACTGATGAAGCTGAAGCTAACTTAGCTGATTTACTTGGTAGCCTAGGTGGCGGCGAGTAAGTTTATCTAATTTAGTTTAGGTACTTCTAAAAACCCAATGACTTCGGTCATTGGGTTTTTTTATGCCTGAAATTCAACATTATTATTGGAATAATTGACAAGCATCTAATTTCACTCTACTTTTTAACGATCATATAAAAGGACTTTAAGATGTTCAATAATAAAAAAATTAAGATTAAAGG
>Ga0209396_1003188_pt1 | contig 16692 bp, 17 predicted proteins | sample GOMGulsemesocosm_6_FD_184638 | JGI IMG/M metagenome (GOLD analysis project Ga0209396, IMG submission 184638) | Methane-oxidizing microbial communities from mesocosms in the Gulf of Mexico - GOM8C Gulf of Mexico (SPAdes) (version 2) | ecosystem: Environmental > Aquatic > Marine > Cold seeps...
ATACCGGATCAATTTCGGCCATTGATTGTGTAAATACGTCACCGCTTTTTTGAGCTTGTCAGAAATTATCGGCCGTTGAAGCGTTTTATCTAACCATTGCCGTAACTGCTCGAGCAAGGGCACTGTTTGCGCTTGCCTAGTCTGATATTTTTCCTCTATCGATTGGTTTTCACTGAGTTTTTCTATGCGGAACAGCTTTTGGATAAAGGCTAATGCTGTATTGGCTTTACCTGCTTTTTCTTTACCTTGCGCATCACGAGCTTCTTTAAAATAACGTCGTGCATGAGCCCAACAACCTAGATTATCTAACTGTTTGGTTTTGCAAATCGAACCGTAAACAGCATAGCCATCCGTCATTAACGCACCGCTAAAGTCACCCAGCATCCAATTTGCTTCACTAATTTTACGCGTCGGGCTGTAATGAAATAAGGTTATACGAGCACTGGCCTCATTGTTGGTCATTACCCACATGCGGCTTTGTTGCTGCGCAGAACGCTCGCTTTCTTTAAGCACTTGTAAGACCGTTTCATCCATATGAAGCAGTGATCCTTCACGAGCACGTTCATACATTAAGTTGATTAACGGCTGAATCAGGACGCCACATTTAATCATCCAGTTCGCCAAGCTTGTGCGATCAAGTTCAACCCCAAAGCGTTTGAATATTTGCGCTTGGCGATACAAAGGCAAAGCATCACAGTATTTATGCGTCGCTATCTGCGCTAATAAACCAGGAGACGCTATGGATTTTTCAATTGGCTGCGCGGGCTTACTCGCGGTGACCATATAGTTATTGCAGCAAGGGCACGTGTATTTTCGGCGAACGTGCTGTAAAACGCTCATTTGCGCTGGGATGTAATCGAGTTGTTCTGACGTTTCATCGCCAAAATGACGCAATGCAGTGCCATCATGTGGGCAAACCTTTTCGGCTTCGCTTAAATCATGAATAACTTCGGTGCGGGGAAGTTCTTTTGGAATCGATGCACGTTTTTTCTTACGTTTATGAGCAGGAATGCTTGTGCTTTCTTCTTCATCTGACGCATCATCGTCACTTAATAATTCAGCTTCATCGAATAAATTGATCTGATCGGCACTCAGTTTTTCACTCGATGAACCAAAGCGTTGCTGCACTATGTAACGAATATATTCTTCTAATGTTTGGATCTTATGATCTTTATTTTCGAGAACACTATCTTGTTTTTTTAGTGTGATATTTTGTTCAGATAGCTGTAACTCCAACGCGGCAAGGCGTTGTTTTAGTTCGATATTCTCTTGAGTTTGATCAGCGTTTCTTATACGGTTATTTTAACTCAATCGTCGAGATAAACCGAGTCAAACTCAATAGATTCATGAGCTTTCATGGCCTAATATCAAAACCTCGCAGTAGCCAATGCAGTTGTTCTTCACTGATATTAATGATGTCTAGCTCATGCTTTTTGGGCCATTTGAACTTGTCGTTTTCAAGGCGCTTGTACCAAAGGCAGAAGCCCGTTTTATCCCAATACAGAAGTTTCAGTTTGTCACGGCGTTTACTGCAAAACAAAAACAGGGCCGCTGTATTGAGCGATTGCTTCATTTCGAGTTCGACAATGGCAGTAAGGCCATTGATCTGTTTTCGAAAATCAACGGGATCACGATGCAAATAAATTTCTGGCGCATCGACAAACATTTTCATGCGAGCTGCCCTATTAATTTTGCTAGCCAAGTGACGTCTGTTGAACTTGGAACAGATAAGGTTGCTTTGCCTATATTGAGGGTGATCGCCGTTGTTGAAGATTTAGCTGTTTCAGTGACGGTTACTTTACTGAAGGCGGAAGAACTAATATTAGTTTCAGCGCGATTAGATTTGAGCCAATCACTGCGGCGAGCATAAAAATTATTTAAAGGAAGGTCTTGTTCGCGACAGAAGTCGATAATGGATAAGTCACTGGTTTGTTGCGCCTGAATCAATTCAAGCCATTGCTGTTTCGTGCGTTTCATAGTTTTCACCTCAAGTAATGTAAGGTGAATGATACGGTTGCACGCAGATTATTGAAGGAGGTGCTTGGTTAGGCGCTTACGATATCTTCTGGAGAACTGGCGAAAGTCCGTAATGCAGATCAACTTTCTGCGAAATATCCATAATGTATTCGATCTTATTAACGGTCCGAACTGAGCCGTTAAATAAGATTTTTATGATCTAGTCCGCTATTGTTCCACTGATGTTTTTGTAAAAATGTAAAAAGTTATTCGTGTGAGATGACTAGGGCTTAACATCAAAATACTTTGATTTAAGCCTGCTAAAGACGCCGCTATCTTTTGTTGCTTGTAATGCGCTCTCCCATTGCTTTTGATTCACTAATGGCGAGGCTTTATTTGCTGCTATCCAGAGGGGCAGCGTTTGTAGAGGCTTTCCGAACTGGAGTCTGTACTTATAATTGCCTTGCTTCCAGGCTAACAAAGCTTCAGGTTTCGCTGTATAAATGAGATTGAAATCTCCTTTATCTAGCTTTTCATACAATACATTACCACTAACTCCGACGTATGAAATATCCTGTTGTTTTAGATATTCTTCTTGTGGCGTACCTGAAATAACGCCAATCCCTCGAATGCCTTTCGTATCTTTAATACTGTTAATGACTGGCTCACCTTCTTTATTAATAAACATAACAGGTACATCAAATATTTTACAAATCCAGCGATAATTTTCCTCTCTTAAATCAGATCTAGTTAAAGGAAAAATAACAGCGTTCGGGGTTTTAATCGTTCTATGCTGAGCTCGTTTCCAAGGCAAAAATTGTATATCAGGTTCAATGCCAATAATTGCAGTTAATGCTGAACTGAGCTCAAGTAAAAAGCCTGGAGATTGAAGGTTTGTTGACGTGTAAATAGGTTCATCTTCAAGAAAAAAAACTACGTTGTCAGCGCTTTGAGCTGACATAGGAGACCCAAATAGACCAACCAGCAGTGTTAAACCTAAACGGGCTAAGTAGCGCATAGGACTCCCCTTAACGGTTGAGTGATAAAATTACCTGTAACCTATTAAAAATAGCAGTGATAAAGGGGATATCCAATAAGTAGCGACATAAGGAGAAGATATAATTTGTTACTTATAGGGTTATTTAAGTAATAAACCAAAAGATTCCCTGCACACAACCCAGTGCAAAAATTCCCGCCAAAACATCATCAATCATAATGCCAAACCCGCCATGAACTTTTTCATCTAGCCACTTAATTGGCCAAGGCTTGAGTATGTCGAAAAAGCGGAAAAGCGCGAAGCCGATGATGATCCATTCAATACCAGCGGGCAGCGCGAGATAAGTTATCCACAGACCAATCCATTCATCCCAAACAATGCCGCCATGATCATGCACGCCTAAGTCTTTCGAAGTTTGCTCACAGAGGTATACGCCAAATGCAAATCCTGCGATCAGTACACATAAGTAAGGAATGAGCGGTACATCTTGTAAAAACAACCACCAAAAAGGGATCGCCGCGAGTGTGCCAAAGGTCCCTGGGGCTTTAGGAGCGCAGCCAGAACCAAGGCCGAAGGCTAATAAGTGAATAGGGTTTCGTAGATTGGGTTTTACAGGAATATCAGTTGTCATCTTGGGCTGTGCCTTAGGAAGCTTTTAATATAATAAAAACCTATGATAAATCATAATCTCGCTAGCATCTTACAAATTTTCAGCTATCTTAGGTGGCATTATAAACAAGCACATTGTCATTGAGTAGCAGCACATGTCAGATAGCATTAGTCGTATACCTAAAATAGTTTGGATATTTACCCCGCTGTTGGCGGCTGCCTTCGTCGCTTTTCTGTTCTTTCTAAAGACAGTTCCTTCTGGCGATGAGCTAGATGCGGTTAAGGGTGATGCAAAAAAAGTGCTACAAACAGGTGTGGATAGGGCTAAAGACGAAGTTCGTAAAGAAGTTGAAAAACAAGTATCTAAGCCAGCTTATGATTTCTATAAATTATTAGAAAATAGTGAGGTGCCTGTACCCAAAGCAGAAGAATCACATTATAAGTCGACCCCAAAATCAAACGTGGCAAAGTATCAGTATTCTTTGCAAGCGGCTTCATTTCGTTCAAATGATCAAGCTGACAGATTGAAAGTACAGCTAATTATGGAAAATCTGTCGAGCACCATCGAGCAGGTTGATGTGAAAGGCACAGGCTATTATCGCGTGATGGTTGGCCCTTTTACCGATCGCTCAAAGATGAATAAAGCTCAAGATATTCTCGCTAACCATAAGATAAATGCTTTGGTGATTAAGAAGCCTATTAAATAGCCGATGAAGTAACCTAAGTACCGCGAGTCATTAAATACGCGGTATAAAGAAATGATCATGGCGGAAATTTCACAGCTGTTTATCAGAACTCCTTGGCTAGATTAGGCTATGCTGCACCTTCCTTGTTGTAATGTGAGCTTGTTGTGCAACCTCAAAATTTAGTTAAATCATCTATTACTCCATTAACGAAGCAAACTCAGTTTAGTCGAGCTGAATTGGAATCCTGTAGTTCCGGCGGGCTTTTCAAAGGCAGTGATGCCAAGTTACCTGCTGATCAACTGTTAATGATGGATCGCATTCTCGATATTAACCCGCATGCGGGTCTCTTCAATAAAGGGGAGATTAGAGCTGAGTTTGATATAAACCCTGATCTCTGGTTCTTCAAGCATCATTTCATTGGCGATCCCTTGATGCCTGGCAGTTTAATGCTAGAAGGGCTGTGGCAGACGTTAGGTTTTTACCTAGGTTGGAGTGGCTATCCTGGTAAAGTCAGAGCCTTAGGTGTTGGTGATCTAAAATTGAAAAATGAGATTACCCCAGATGCCGGATCAATTGAATACAGAATAAACATTCGTCGTATTGTGGCGCGGCAAACAGTTTTGGCTATCGCTCAAGGCAGTATTTATCAAGGTGGGCAAGAAATTGCCAGTGCTAAAGATCTGCGTGCAGGTCTATTTCAGGGTTGAAATCCCATCTCGTTGCCCCCAATTAGTTTGAATCAGATTGCTAACATATGACTTTAATAAGGCAATCAAACTAATTTGGGAGTAGGGCATGACAACAATTATATCCGTACGCCGTGGCGATGACGTTGCAATCGGCGGTGACGGCCAAGTTTCTCTAGGCAATACCGTGATGAAAGGTAATGCGAAAAAGGTACGCCGTTTATTTAATGGCCAAGTAATCGCCGGTTTTGCGGGCGGTACCGCTGATGCCTTTACTCTATTTGAGAAACTCGAAACTCAGCTCCAAAAGAATCAGGGTCAGTTGACTCGCGCCGCCGTAGAACTAGCCAAAGAATGGCGCTCAGACAGAGCGTTACGCAAACTAGAAGCGATTCTTGCCGTTGCAGATCATACTGCATCATTAATTATTACCGGTAACGGTGACGTATTACAGCCAGAAGACGATCTTATTGGTGTGGGTTCAGGTGGCAATTATGCGTTGTCTGCAGCCCGTGCTTTATTAGACAATACTGAATTGTCTGCCCGCGAAATAGTTGAAAAAAGCTTAACCATCGCCGGTGATATCTGCGTCTTCACCAATCAAAATTTTACTATCGAAACAATGACTGCACCTGTAACTACTATTTCTAAAAAAGGGGAAGAGAAATGAGCCAGATGACCCCGAGAGAAATCGCACATGAGCTAGACCGTCACATTGTTGGTCAAAGTGAAGCTAAACGCGCCGTTGCAATTGCCTTGCGTAATCGCTGGCGTCGTATGCAGCTTAATGAAGAGCTGCGTGAAGAAGTAACACCGAAAAATATTTTGATGATTGGCCCTACGGGTGTCGGTAAGACCGAAATCGCGCGTCGTTTAGCCAAGCTTGCGAATGCCCCTTTTATTAAAATCGAAGCGACTAAGTTTACCGAAGTGGGTTATGTGGGTAAGGATGTTGAATCCATTATTCGCGATCTGGTAGAGACCGGTTTTAAAATGCTGCGCGAGCAGGAAATGGAAAAGGTTGATCAGCGTGCTTTCGAAGCGGCTGAAGAGCGTATTCTTGATGTGCTATTACCGCCAGCGCGTACCGCGGAAAAAGCTGAGTGGGATACGACTGAAGAACTTAAGAAAGAAGACTCTTCTACTCGCCAGATTTTCCGTAAGAAGTTACGTGAAGGTCAGTTAGATGATAAAGAAATCGAAATCGATCTCGCCCAGCAAGGCAAGATGGGCGTAGAAATTATGGCTCCTCCCGGCATGGAAGAAATGACAAGCCAGTTGCAAGGCATGTTTTCTAACATGGCAGGCGAGAAAAAATCTAAGCGTAAATTAAAAATCAAAGATGCTTTCAAGCAGATTAAAGATGAAGAAGCAGCAAAAATGCTTAACATCGATGATCTTAAGGCCCGCTCGTTAGAAGTTGTAGAGCAAAATGGTATCGTCTTTATCGACGAAATTGATAAGGTGTGTAAGCGTCAAGAAAGTGGTTCGGGTGGTGATGTTTCTCGTGAAGGTGTGCAGCGTGACTTATTACCGTTAATCGAAGGCTGCACCGTTACGACTAAATACGGCATGATCAAAACAGATCATATTTTATTTATTGCGTCAGGTGCTTTCCACTTATCGAAACCTTCAGATTTAATTCCTGAGCTGCAGGGCCGTTTACCGATTCGCGTAGAATTACAGGCGTTAACGCCTGAAGATTTTCAGCGCATATTAACAGAACCTAAGGCTTCATTAACCGAGCAGTATGTAGCGTTAATGAAAACAGAAGATGTTGATTTAAGCTTTACTGAAGGCGGTGTTAAGCGTCTTGCAGAGGTTGCGTTTGAAGTGAACGAAAGCACAGAGAATATCGGCGCACGTCGTTTACATACCTTGTTAGAACGTTTATTAGAAAAAGTATCTTTTAATGCAACGGATCTAACAGAGGCGGTTGTTGTTGACGCTGAGTATGTAAATGAACAGCTGGGTAAGATTGCTCAAGATGAAGATTTGAGTCAGTACATTCTTTAAAGATTTAGGACTTAAATCGTTAATACTTAAAGATAAGCAGAGCTAAATACTCTGCTTTTTATTTTTAATTTTTAAAAGCAATAGTCTTTTATTTAAAGAGTCTAATAATGTCTAGTTCGATCCCTTCAAATATCAAGGTCCGTAAACAAAGCCGTTGCTTGGAACTTACTTATACGCAGTCTGGTAAAAGCGAAGAGATTTTTCAATTAAGCTTTGAGATGTTACGTGTTTTATCACCGTCTGCTGAAGTGCGTGGCCATGGTATTGGAAACGAAGTTTTGCAGTATGGGAAAAAGAATGTTGTTTTATTAAATATCGAGCCTGCTGGCAATTATGCGTTAAAGCTTATTTTTGATGATACCCACGACTCAGGTTTATATGATTGGAAATATTTACGCCATTTATGCGATAAGCAAAGTGAATTGTGGCAAGATTATCTGAGTAAATTGGAGGGCGCCGGGCTCGCAAGAGAATCAAATGTGATTCAATTTAAGAGCCTTTAAATAACAAACAATTATTATTAAGTCACTAATTTTAATTTTCTTGTTCCTCTGAACTACCAATAAAACTGTCGGTAATGCGTTGTATCGTAATCGTGCCGACTACTTTCCCACTGCTTCTGTGAACCCCCGCATTAATATCGGTATCTGTAGCAAGTGACGTTACTAGCGCAATAATTTCTGTACCACCGTCAGCATTACCCGCAGCAAACGTTACGCCAGTATCAGTGCCAGAGTCATAAAGCTTTAGGTCAAATTCTAATTTATCAACCCAGGTATTTCCAGCGTACAAATTAACGTTTTTAATACCAATAAACCAATCAGGGCTGGGAGCGATCATGCTAATGGCTGAAACGAGCGGAAAAGCAGTATTTACTTTAAATTGTAAGCTGGTTCCTCCAGGGGAACTTATGCTGCTGCCAATGAAGATGTTTTCAACATTGCCTTCGGTTTTTTTCTGCTCCAACTCTGCATTATATATAGCTGTCGAGCCACTTTCTGCAATTGCTTCAATACCATTAGTGGAGGATTCTCCTGTTCCCCATAGAGTATCTTGGTCGTTATGAGTAGCGCCAATAATGGGCGAAAAGTGAGGGTTGCTAGGAAAACCAGTAGGAAAATCTATTTCATTCCACTTTGCATTAAAGTTGAGTTGATAAGTCATCTCGCCAGTCCCTTGTGGGGAGTTATTACTAGAACTAGTAGGACTTCCACCTCCACAAGCAGCCAGACTGATAATGAATGTCGCGATAACTCCCAACTTATTAGTTTTATACATATATGATCCGTTCCGTTATTATAAAATCTAGTGTTCAGTGTCGAGTCATATGATAGGAGAAGGTTCAGTGAATGTACAAGAAGTACGTGACTATTTATTATCCAAACCAGAAGCTGAAGAAGACTTCCCTTTTGGTCCAGACGTTATGGTTCTTAAAATAAAAGGCAAGGTGTTTGCTCTACTGAGCCCTGGTGGAGGAAAAAATCCTGATAAGCGCCCGCAAATGAACCTAAAATGTGACCCATTAGAAGCGACTCAGTTACGTGACGTTTTCGATGATGTTATTCCAGGCTATCACATGAACAAAAAGCATTGGAATACTCTGTATTTATCCCAAGCGGAAAAACCATCGGATATACCGGTGGGTGAAATAGAACGCCAAATTGATAACTCGTATGCTCTAGTTTTACAGGGAATGACTAAAGCTATGAGGAGGTCATTAGAGATTCAATATACTAATGACCAGTTATACGGAAAATAATAATCAGTTCAGGTTAATCTAACTTTAGATAACCTAAACTTTAAAGTTGGCGACCATGTTACTGAGTTCAGTAGCAGAGTGGTTTAGACCTAGGCATTGATCATTAATGTTTTTACTTTCTAGTGCTGTGCTGTCCGACATGTTTTTAATATTAAGAATATGAGAATTAAGCTCCTCAACAACAGAGCTTTGCTCTTCCGTTGCCGTTGCAACTTGAATGCTTAAGTCAGTAATAATGCTAATCGCTGAAATAATGCTGTCTAATGACTCTCCGGCCTTATCGGCATGCTCGACAGATGAACGGGCTGTTTCTATACCTTCATCCATCGCCGTGACTGCATCTTTAGCACCGCCTTGTAGTTTGTGAATCATGGTATTAATTTCTTCAGTTGATTCTTGTGTACGCTGGGCAAGTGTTCTTACTTCATCTGCTACCACAGCAAACCCACGGCCCTGTTCGCCTGCTCGAGCGGCTTCGATGGCAGCATTCAGTGCGAGTAAGTTGGTTTGTTCTGAAATGCCTCGAATGACTTCTAAAACAGTACTTATTTCACCGACGTCTTGAGCTAACGTTTGAATCACTTCTGATGCGCTTTGCATCTTTCCAAATAACGAATTTATACCTTCAATCGAAGAATTTACAATACTTTGGCTACTAGACGTTTCGCTTGCAGATTGCTTAGCGGCATTAGCGGTCTCGTTAGCATTACGTGCAATTTCGTGAACAGTCGCGCCCATTTCATTCATCGCTGTCGCAATCATATCAACGCTTTGCTGTTGCTCTTCGGTATTACGTTGAGTCGAGTGAGAAGATGCCGTTAGGTTTTGCGCTATGCTACTAACGTCTCGACTGTTACTGGCAATGGCAGAAATCAAACTTTGAAGTTGGCCAACGAAGCTATTAAAAGATATCGCTAACTTTCCAACTTCATCCTTGGTATCGACTTGCATTGTTTTGGTTAAATCAGCATCGCCAGACGCTATGTCTCCAAGCATATTCGCGGCACGAAGAATTGGACGAGCGACTCCGAGTGCAACCCATAAACCGATTGTAATTAATATAATAGCGACAATTATATTCATGAATACTAATTGCATAGAAGTATTATTAATAGGTGTGTAAATCTCACTGGTCGGGATTTCTATGACGACAAACCAATTTAGTGAAGGAATAAATTTTGCGGCTAATATTCTTCCACCTTGGCTTGAGGTCTGAATAATATTTATGGCTTCCTTATTTAATAAATTATCCTGAACATCACTATCAAACAAAGCACCTAGGTTAGTGCCAAGCTTAATACTCTTATTAGGATGAATTTGTACATTACCCTCTTGATCAGCAAGGAACGCATGACCTTCTTCGCCAATAGTATAGTTTCTTATAAGATCACTAACGTGATTAATGCCCATGCCTATCCCCGCAACAGATTTCCCATCACTGGTGCGGTAATTAATAAATAGCGTCAGTGTATTTAACGAGGAATCGTTATCAATATCGAGGGAGTATTTCTTTCCGCTATTGAGGAAACTATAAAACCAGGAGTCATTGCTGCTATTTGGATCTAATGTTCTGGATAGACCACTCGGCACATAGTAGTTGTTAGTTAAGCCAGAAACGATGAAAGCCGTGATGGCATTATTGTTCTGCTGTGTCGCTGAGAGGTAGTTTTGAATCTCGCCTAGGCGTAACTGATCTTCGCCTTGGGATATCCATTGATTGGTAAATGTATTTTCAGCCATGGATTTAGAAATAGTCAGTGGCAGGCTAATTTCTTTTTCAATGGCATTGGCAACGGCATTTAAAGTCGCAGGTATCTCTTCATTATTAATACGATCAGTCATCATGCTGCGCATGGATGTATTGCTGATAATAGTGGAAATAATGACGCTAATTAATAGTGAGCCGCCGATAACGAGAGATAGCTTGCGCCGAATGGGCAATGTAGACCACATAATAGAAAACCTGAGGAGATGATTATTCTATAAGCATAGCCAAGGTGAGGGGTTTCGCGAGATTCAGATATATTGGGCTGATAAGGAAATACTCACTTATTAATGTCCGCTATCCAATAGCATTAGCTCATATCAATAGGGTCTATATCTAAATTCCAGCGTACCTTTTGAATGCCTTTTAGATTTTCTAAGAAGTGAACCAACGGTTCCAGAACTCGGTGCAGAGAGTTTCGTTCATGGCTCATAATCTGCATTTGCTGACGGTAGCGGCCATTGCGCCTTTCCATTGGGGCTGGGAAGGGGCCCAGTAAAGTAACCGGCGTTGTATCTGCTTGAATTTCATTCATTGACAGCAAGCTGCCTTGCCAATATTGATTAAGCCAGCTCTGCACAAATTCGCGGGATTGATTTTGCACATTTTCAGCCAGCTGTTTGTCACTACATTCAGTTCTTAATAAGGCCATATAGCTATAAGGCGGTAATTGAATGTGCTTACGTTCTTGTAATAAATTGGCGGCTAAACCGTGGTAGCCACCTTCTAATAACATGTTTAATTGTGGGTGATCGGCATACAAAGTTTGAATCCAAACTTCACCGGGTTTATCACCACGCCCAGCGCGACCAGCAACTTGTAATATAAGCTGAGCCGTTTTCTCCATCCCCCGGAAATCGGCACTGAAAAGCCCCGAATCAGCATCGAGAATAACGACCATAGTCACATCAGGAAAGTGATGCCCTTTCGCCAGCATTTGCGTGCCGACTAAAATGCAGGGTTCACCTTTATGAATTTCATCAAATAAGTTATCAAAGGCATCTTTCGTACGTACCGTATCGCGATCAACCCGCTTGATATCGCTGCCAGGAAATAGGCGGTGCAGGTTTTCTTCAATGCGTTCGGTGCCTTGGCCTAACGCTTCAATCTGCATGCTGTTGCAGTTAGGGCATAAACGCGGAATCCCCACTTGGTTATCGCAGTGGTGGCAATGCATATGGGGTGGATATTGATGCATCGTCATACGTGCATCGCAGTGAACGCACTCTGCCATCCAGCCACAATCTCGACAGGCCAGCGTTGGTGCAAAGCCACGACGGTTGATAAAGATCATCACCTGTTGGCCTGCAGTTAAGTGCTGCTTGATTTTATCCACAACGGGCAGAGCAAGGCCCAGCTCTAATGGCTGATGCAAGATGCTATGCAGTTTCATCTTTGGAGGCTTAGCGTTACCGGCGCGAATAGTGAGCCGGTGATGGCTATAGCGTCGAATATAGGCGTTATGCAGCGTTTCTAGTGCAGGAGTAGCGGAACCCAGCACAATGGGCAGAGATTCTTTATGGGCGCGCTTGATGGCAAAGTCTCGGGCGTTGTAACGCAGGCCATCTTGCTGCTTAAAAGACCCATCGTGTTCTTCATCGATGATGATTAAACCAAGGCTCGGCAAAGGCGTGAAAATAGCAGAGCGGGTACCGATAAGAATTTTTGCTTGGTTTTGGTTGCATTGATGCCAAGCGATCAGGCGCTCTTTATCATTAAGATTGGAATGCATCATGACCACTGGCACATCAAAACGGGCTTGGAAGCGGCGCAATGTTTGCGGCGTTAGGCCAATTTCAGGAACCAGCACCAAGGCTTGCTGACCCAATGCAATAGTCTTAGCAATGAGTTGCAAATAGACTTCGGTTTTACCACTACCCGTCACACCATCGAGTAGGGCGACGTGAAACTTTCCTAACTGTTGAGAAATTTTATCCACAGCAGAGGCCTGTTCACTATTCAAGGTAAACGGTAGCTGCGTCGCAGGACCACACTGAGGGATGGGTAATTGCTGGTAAGGTTCAATTAGTCCTAAGCTGGCTAAGCGATCAAGCTGGGCTTTAGCAAAGCCTTGCTGGGTCAGATCTTTATGGCGCCAGTAACTCTGTTGTTGAAACAGCTGCCACAGTTCTTGCTGCTTCTTTCCAATTAAAGAGCCACCTTGAACTTCTGTTGAGCTGTTGTCTTGAAATAGAGTACGCCAGTGAGGCTCGGCAATATCAGCAATCTGTCCGCCTTTACGCAACAAAACTGGAATCGCTAGGTCGAGAACTTCGCCCAAAGGGTGGTGATAATAACTGCTAAGCCATTCACAAAGATGAAGTATGTTAGGACTGACTAACGTTTGAGAATCCAAGGATTCAGTGATCGGTTTGAGCTTGGCTAAAGGCACATCGGTTTCTGTCACAATAGACAGGACGAAGCCAATTAACTGCTGACGACCAAACGGAACTCTTACCCGACTGCCGATTTCATAAGATGAAGCGGCCGTATTGGCTAAAGGCAAATAATCAAATTGTCGGCGCAAAGGCACAGGCAGTGCAATGCGAAGGTAGTATGTGTCAGTCATGACGGCTAGTTTACAGGGTTTGTGGATAAAATCCGATGGAAAGTGCTTGTCTGTATTTATCCCTCTGGTATGATTCGCGATCCAAATCGTCGACATTTGTGATTCTTTAACGAGAATTCGTTATGTTGGCACTTTCGTGCGGTACTCCAGTGTAAGAATCTCACTGCTGGAGATAGCGGCACTTTTGAAATTATTAGGTGACTTATGAAAGCTGGTATCCATCCTGAATACGCTGAACTTGCTGCAACTTGTACTTGTGGTAATACGTTCACAACTAAATCAACACGTACAGGTTCTATTCACTTAGACGTATGTTCTTCTTGCCACCCTTTCTATACTGGTAAGCAGAAGACTGTTGATACTGGCGGTCGTATCGACAAATTCCAGAAGCGTTTCGGTGGTTTCAAGAAGTAAAATTCTTGCACTGAATGCAAAGAACGCGCTCAGGTCATCCTCAGCGCGTTTTTTTTGCTCTCTAAATTTGTTGCCCTGCCTTTCAGCCTATTAAAGATCTTGTGGAAAAATTATGAACATAAAAGAAATCGCTATCACTAGCAACCTACGCAAAAAAATTCAAAAAGCGGTAAAAAATACCAGCATCATTTTTGAAGATGAAAACGGTGATATCGTGGTTAACGTAACAGCGTATACAGAAAATACTGCACATACTGGGCGCTTCCCATTAGAAGAAATCTTGGGCGAAGATGTGTTGGATTATGATGTAGAGTTCTGGATTTTTAACTAAGAGCAGATTTTAGCTAAGAGTGGATTTTAAATTAAGATCCCCTTGTTCTTAACGGAACAAAAGTTAAGCGACGCTAGTGTTAAAAACTAGCGTGCTTAAAGCTAGGCAGGAAGCCTAACCTGCTTTACCGGCAACAAATGGATTTGTGCGCTTCTCATGGCCGAATGTTGAATTAGGCCCATGTCCCGGAACGAACGTAATATCATCCCCTAACGGAAATAGTTTGTTGCGAATCGAAGCAACCAGTTCGCCATGATTCCCTTGTGGAAAATCCGTACGACCTATCGAACCTTGAAACAGAACATCGCCTACCAATGCTAGTTGATCATCTTGGCTGTGAAAAATCACATGTCCTGGAGTATGGCCCGGTGTATGGATTACATCCAAAGTCACATTGCCGACCGTTACCGTTTCACCTTCTTCTAACCAGCGATCAGGTAAAAAACTCTGTGCTGGAGGAAAACCAAACATCTGAGATTGCTGTGGCAGCATGTCGAGCCAAAACTTATCCCCAAGATGCGGCCCTTCAATTTTTAAATCTTTTAATTTCGCTAATTCAATCGTGCCACCAACATGATCTAAGTGAGCGTGGGTTAATAGAATTTTGCTAATTGTTGCCCCCATCGCTTCGGCTTGAGTAATAATTTTCTCAACCTCACCACCGGGATCGACCACTGCGGCTTGTTTAGTCTCTTCGCACATGATGATGCTGCAGTTTTGCTGAAAAGGTGTGACAGGGACAATGGCGACTTGTAATGGCATGGGAGTGCTCTCTTTACAGCTATCGAACATCGACAGCTCACAAGTCGCCTAGGATAAGGCCTGAAGCCTAAAAAGCAATAGGCTTTAAGGCAGTGGTTGGTTAGAAGGCCAGTAGTTTAGGTGCTTTACCTTTGTACTGTGGCATGGTCATTCCCGCATTTGCATTAACATACGTTGGGTCGGCAACGGTATAGCGCTTACCGTTAAACTTCCAGCTATCGCCTTGAGAAGGTTTACTAAACTCGACCGCTGTTGCAATGTGCCCAGGGAAGTCGAGAATGACGACGTCCAATTTTAATAAGGACTCCGTTAACCAGGCAAACAATGCGGCCCTGTCTTCGCAATCTGAATAAGGATAATGCAAGGTTTCTAATGGGAATAAGTAGTTCTCTTGGCGAAACTGATCATCATCGGTTTTATATTTAAAGGCCGTTTGAACAAAGCGTAATAAGCGGTTAACAGCCTCAGTTTCAGTTTGACCTTCAACGATGGGTTTAAGTTGTGTGAGCAAGCTGTAAGCTGTTTCTTGTGGCATCCCGGCAGAGAAGTAATTTTTTAAATCAAGTTGTGGAAACGTCTTGAAATAATTAACCATGTCTTTTGGATAGCTAATATTGATGTCGAATTTTTTGCCGTTATAGCTGAAAGACAAATCTCGCTTTGCTTGATGTTTATTAGCGATGAATTTATTCGGTTCAGAAAAATCTAAATTTCTCTGCCCATCAAGATGTTTGCCACTGTAGGTAAATACTTTTCCTGGCTTCATTACTTTTTCATTTAGAGAGACGGAATAATAACGTTGGTTGTCTAAAGTGAAATACGTTGTGCTAAAAAGCTGTTGCTTGGAAGGCATCAATAAGAACACTTGGTCGTTATAGGCAATACGAGCATTGAATCCAGCTTTCACTAACAAGAACCAAGATGTGAGTTGGCGGCTGCTTTGGTTGCGCTGATTAGAACCTTGTAGCTCACGAGCGAATTGATCAAATAATAATGCAGTTCCCCAATCATTTAATTGAAGATTTTTTGATGCCTCTGATAACTGGGTAATGATTTTTTTATGAGGCTGAGTCGCAAGCTGCTTCCAATAGCTCGCAATTGATTTATTATTAATTTTACTGCGAAAATTTTGTTTAAACTTTTTATGATATTCAACGCTGATTGTCTCACCAAAAAAATCGAACGCCACTGTACGTAAGTTTAAGTCTTTCTTTACGCTGGGTTTATTATCTTTTATAGGAATTACGACAACAGGTTTTTTAAGGGTCGTGGGTTTTACAATGACGATAGGCGCTACCGTTTCTTGTTTAATGCTATCGGCGTTGGGTATTTTGCTATCAGGCTTGTCGATGATGACGACGGGTTTGGCAATGGGAATGTCTAAAGGCTTCGGAGCTGGGTCTCGCTTGACAGGTTTTTCAACGTCAACTTCTTCCCATTTTTTATTTAGAAAGCCAATAAAGGCCTTATCATTTTCATCTAAATAATTTTTGAATTCAGTATTGGTTTGCTTTAGCCATTGCTCGTATTCAGAATCAGCGGCTTGGCTATTGAGGCTAATAAGTGAGGCGCTACAGGCGATGGTTGATATTAAGAGATTGCTGAGTAACGAGTTGCTCATTGGTTAAACCTTTCTGTGAGGTTGTTGGTGAAAATTAAAAGCAAAAAAAACCGACACAAGGTCGGTTTTTTTAGAATAACAAACTTAGTTATCCATGTTAGCAATGTCAGCCGCTAGCTCGTCTTGAGCTTTGCCTGCTTGAAATTTCTGCCATAAAGCACGTTCATTCTTCATAGAAGTTTTTAGTGCTTGCTCAGCAATGTTACCTACGATTTCTGGAGCTAAACCAACCAATACTACAATGCCACCTGTTGGAGTAGGCATTTGGCGGAAAATACGAGAGCCAACTAAGGTTTCTTTAGTGATCTGTTTAGTAACAGAAGTATTCACCTTATCAACAGTTTCGCTATCGCCACTTCCTGTTGTTTCAGAATACTGCTTAATCATGTTCTGAACTTCAACTTTCATGGTCTGAGCCAATTCAACACGAGCAGCGGTCGCAGCCATTTGCTTCATGAAGTTAGCGCCAGCGCCAGACTTGTCAGCATAACCAACGGCAGAAAGTTCGATGCCATTTACAG
>Ga0209396_1003189_pt1 | contig 16689 bp, 17 predicted proteins | sample GOMGulsemesocosm_6_FD_184638 | JGI IMG/M metagenome (GOLD analysis project Ga0209396, IMG submission 184638) | Methane-oxidizing microbial communities from mesocosms in the Gulf of Mexico - GOM8C Gulf of Mexico (SPAdes) (version 2) | ecosystem: Environmental > Aquatic > Marine > Cold seeps...
CTGTATATCCAACGCATTAAGGGAGTTATCGTACCAATGCGTATAAAATTCACCTTAAAACTGCAAACTTTTCATCATCCGCCCCCATCAAAAGGGGACACTTTAATTGCCGCGTATGTTAGCATACGCGCCTAATTTTTCAGAGCCTTTGATTAAAACTTGGATAGGCAAAAGCCGACCAAGTGGTCAAGGATCTACGCGAATTTTATATTCAAACCATAGGTGCCATCATGAGCCAAACTTCTCTTGATAAAAGCAAAATCAAGTTCCTACTATTAGAAGGCGTACACCAGAGCGCTGTAGATACATTGACAGCCGCTGGTTATAGCAACATCGACTATGTAAAGTCGGCTTTGCCTGAAGACGAATTAAAAGAGCGCATCAAAGACGCGCATTTCGTTGGTATTCGTTCACGCACACAATTAACCGCTGACATCTTTGATTCAGCTGAAAAGTTAATTGCTGTTGGTTGCTTCTGTATCGGTACGAACCAGGTTGACCTGAAAGCGGCAACTGAACGTGGTATCTGTGTATTTAACGCACCTTATTCAAATACTCGCTCTGTTGCTGAGCTATCTATCGCTCAAGCCATCTTATTGATGCGCGGCGTACCTGAGAAAAGTGCTCAGTGTCATCGTGGCGAATGGGTTAAGTCTGCGGTTAACTCTTATGAGATTCGTGGCAAAAAGCTAGGCATCGTTGGTTACGGTAGCATTGGTACTCAACTTTCTGTAATGGCTGAGTCTATGGGTATGGAAGTTTTCTTCTATGACGTAGTGACTAAGCTTCCTCTTGGTAACGCGACTCAGGTTGCTACTATGGAAGAGCTATTAGGCATGTCTGACGTGGTTTCTTTGCACGTTCCAGAAACGGCTGCAACTAAGTGGATGATGGGCCCAGAGCAGTTCGCCCAGATGAAGCAAGGCGCAATCATGATGAACGCTTCTCGCGGCACCGTGGTTGATATCGATGCTTTGGCTGACGCTGTTCGTAGCAAGAAGCTACTTGGCGCTGCTGTTGATGTATTCCCAGTTGAACCACGCTCAAATGACGAAGAATTCATTACACCACTACGTGAATTTGATAACGTCATTCTTACTCCGCACGTTGGCGGCTCTACCATGGAAGCGCAAGCGAACATCGGTTTAGAAGTAGCTGAGAAGCTAGGTAAGTACAGCGATAACGGTACTACGATTTCTGCAGTTAACTTCCCAGAAGTTGCCTTGCCAGCTCACCCTAATCAGCACCGTATCTTGCACGTTCACCAGAACGTTCCTGGCATAATGAATGCGATTAACTCGGTTCTTGCTGAAAACAACATCAACATCAGTGGTCAGTATCTACAAACTTTCGGTAACGTTGGTTATGTTGTTATCGATGTTGACGCTGACGTAAGTGAGCTTGCTTTGGATAAAATCCAGAGCGTTGAAGGCACTATTAAAGTACGTCGTTTGTTCTAAGACTGTACGTTATTGGTGGCCTAGGCCGTCATTAATAAAAAAGCCGCAATAGAATTACTTTATTAAAGTTAATCTATTGCGGCTTTTTTATGCGCGCTATAAAACGGAAGTACTTATCAATTGATTAGGAACTAGTTAGGCACTACCCAAACGTAATATTCATCACGCTGTGCATCGTAATAGAATTCTTTAACCTTAGCTTTAACTTCCTTATTATTCACATTCGATGTGGTTTCTTTATTCATCAGCACAGATTCTTGACCGTTTACCACACGTTCTTTAATTACTGCGACACTGCTTACTTCAACGCCTTGCTCAGCGGCTAAGCGCTCACGCCCCCGCTGAATAGCACACTCCTCCTGCTGGTAGCGCCCGCCAATATGAAATCCACAAGAAGCGACAACACCTACTTCGGGATTAAACAACCATTGTGGCACGCCATTATTCACGGGCTGTTGGGCACAAGCCGTTAAAAACCCGACCATAATCATGACTGCCAGTTTCACTGAAGAAAAATTCATGATTCCTCTCATTAGTTACATCCTTTATTTGTTATCAAGATAGCTACTGGCTAGTGTAGTAATTTATTCAGCCTTAAGCTATGCTCACTTTCACTAGATTAATGCTTATCTTTATTTATCACACTTCAAGGAGAAGAAGATGAAACTTCGTACATTATTTATTGCTGGTGCAGCAACATTTTTAGCCGCTTGTAGCTCTAATCAGCCTGTTCCACAGCAACCTGTTGCTAGCTGTATTTTTGCTGACGGTTCTAACCAACCTGCTCCTGAGTGGGTTTGTGGCGCTCCAGTAAATGGTATCGACCTTTCCGCGGTCGGTTATGCTGACAAATCAGGCGCTGGTGCAAACTTCATGAAGCAAATGGCTGCAACCGCTTCTCGTGTTGAACTAGCTCAGACGATGAAAGTTGAAGTCCAGAACATGATCAAGCAGTATTCTGAAACAACCGGCGCTGGTGATAGCGAAACTGTTGATCAGGTAAATACTTCTGTTACAAAGCAAATCACTAAAGAAACACTTGTTGGATCACGCATCTTCCGCCAAATGCCTACTCCAACTGGCGGTATTGTAGTTCTTGTTGGCTTAGCTCCAGAAATCGTTTCTAATATTGCCGAGCAAGCACTTAAAACTTCTATGAAGAATGAACGTGCTTTATGGCAGAAATTTCAAGCAGGCAAAGCTCAAGACGAGCTAGCCGCTGAAATTGCGAACATGAACAAGTAGTTTCATTGTTCATGAAAAAACCGACCTAGTGTCGGTTTTTTTTGCTTTCGATTTCACCACTACGCTAATCAATTCATAAAGGTTTACCAATGAGCAAGCCCTTCATTCGCAATCTGTTATTTATATCTCTTGTTTGTTCCGCATCCTTAACTAGCATTACCAGCCAAGCTGCAGACTCTGAATATGAGCAATGGTTGAAACAAACAAAAACTGAATTTCAAAACTATTTAGATGAAAATGACAAAGCCTTTATTGGTTTTCTAAGTAAGCAATGGAAAGAAGTAGAAGTCGAAAAACCGGTAAAACGCGACCTTGAACCTAAGCCTCTAGATATTCCGATTGCCAAGCCCATCGCGATCTCTGACAAACCAGCCGCTGATAAAGTTTCTGCTGTAAAACCAATAATTATTAAGCCGGTAATTATTGCTGAGCCGACTGCTGAGCAAGAGCCAGAAATTGTAAAGCCCGTCATAACGGAGAGAGAGATACCAACTAAAAAAGCCGTAGTTAAAAAAGACTTCAACCTTCGTACGGTTAAGTTTGATTTTTTTGGTGAAAAAATCTCAGTTGAATACCACAAGAATCTAAAGCAAAGTTTCCGTAATAAGATCAGTAATAACTCGATTGCAGACTATTGGAAAGCCCTTGCACTTCAACCTCACAAAGAAGTAATTGAACAGTTATCATCTACCGCTAAAATTTTAAAATTAAATGACTGGGGAACGGCATTATTATTCGATCAGTTTGCCCGTGAATTGCAAGGCTCTAACCAATACAACCAAAGTAGCCGCCAGCTGACTTCTTGGTTCCTATTAGTTAAAGCAGGTTACAACGCACGCGTCGCTTATAACGATAAAGTGTTTTTACTAATGCCATCACAACAGCCGTTATTTGGCACCACCTATTTCACTTTTGATAAACAACGTTTCTATTCAGTGTCCCTAAATAAAGAAACAATGAAACCCGGTAAAGTATTTACTTATGGTGGCACTCATAGTTCTGGGCAGAGGAATCTAGATTTTTCTAAACCCAATAGTTTTATTGCTAATAAACACATAGCAAAACGTGATCTTTCCTTCAGCTACAATGGAAAAAAATACAACATTAATGTCGATTATCCACGCGACATGGTTAATTTTTTCAGCACATTCCCTCAATTAGAATTAAAAAATTATTTTGCTGCAGGGATGCCGAAAAAAACCGCTTATAGTTTATTAACTCAGCTTAAACCGATTGTCGAAGGTCAGACTGAAACCGAAGCCGTTAATCGCTTATTACGTTTCGTACAGACGGCGTTTAAATACAAAACGGATGATGATCAATTTCGTCAAGAGAACTATTTATTTCCATTAGAGACGCTGCATTATCCTTATTCAGACTGTGAAGACCGCGCGGCGTTATTTGCCTGGTTAACCGAATCGTTATTGAAATTGGATGTGGTAATACTCGACTTCCCAGGACACATCGCCACAGCCGTTGAGTTTAGCCAACCGATCTCTGGTGATAGCTGGAAATTCAAAGGCAAGCGTTATACGGTTGCCGACCCAACTTATGTGAATGCTAATGCAGGAATGACGATGCCACAGTATAAGGGGAAATCACCTAAGTTAGTGGCGTTTTAGTTATTTATAAAAGCAACAATTGCTAAGACTTTAATTTCTGCTATTATCGCGCGCAACAATTATGTGTAATGGATTATACAATGCGCGCTCATTTCTTTTTATTTCTATCGATACTCACCTTCTCAATCACAGCGATTGCCAAGGAGCGTAGCTATAAATCTTTTAGCAACTTAACCCCCGAAGAAAGCAAAGCAACGGCTATCTATGTAAGCCCTGAAAGATTTAAGCGCATTTTACCACCTCAAAACGATTTTATTGCCATTACAGGAGAAGCTTTAACGCTTTTCAAAGAATGCCAAGAAATAAGCACCATGTTGGTATTCACTCAAGATATGCAAGCTTTGCTTGATCAATGTCAGCGCTCTTTTAACGCTGGTGCTGCGGATTCATATTTTCTTATTGGCGAACACCTGATGAGTGCTGAATGGACCGCCCCTGACTACCTTCAAGCTGTCGATTATTTATCACAAGCAGCTGATGCCGGCAGTCGAGAAGCAAAACGCAAACTCATCACTTATTATACTCATCCTTTAATGCCTACTCGTGATAGCTTCCGAGCGCTAACATTGGCAAAAGAGTTATCAACATCAGGTTTTCTTTGGGATGAGTTTCGCTACGCTGCATTATTATCAGTTGAGAGTGATAAAAAGCTAGCCTTACAAGGTTATCAATCATTGCTAAAACTCGCTAACAAAGGCTATCAAAATGCCAAGGCAATGGCAGCGCTGGCGTTAGTGCTGAAAGGCCCATTAAATAGTATGGAAGCTGCACGCAGTATATTCGACATACCACAAGATGCTTATCATATTGATTTAGTCCATGCGAAGTTGGTTTTTTTAGTCACGGACAATGACCTCGAAGGTACTCGTGAAACCTTAGAGGAATGTTATGTTACGAGCTTTTTATGTGCCAATATCTATTTTCATTTTTTACAAAAAGGAATTGGCGGCGACATCGACCTTACACAAGCAAATGACATTCTTGAATTTATAAATGAACAAAGAAATATTTCGGCCAAATTATTTTACGCCTGGGTTAAAGCAACAGCGAAAGAAGAATCAATATACAACCCTATTTTAGCCAGGCAAGTATTATCTAAAATTCCCGAATATAAGCGTAAGCTTCCTCATTCTTTGGATACGATGGCAGCTATTTACGCAGCAAATGGTGACTTCGAACGGGCGATTAAACTACAAACACAAGTAGTAGCTATGACTGAAGGAAAAGGCTTAGGTGATACTTTTCAGCGCATGGAAAATCGTCTACTTTCTTATCAGCAACATATGCGTTGGGTAGAAGGTGGTAACGCTAATTCATATATAAAAAGATTCAAAGAGCTAAAAAATATTACTCATATCGATACTGAAATTGCTGCTCTATAGCAGACTAAGACAGCACTCCCTAGTATAAGTGCAGTCTGCGCCAGCGTTGAGATGACAATTAGTTGCTTTATCGAGCGCAAACATTATCCTGTGCAGCATATGATACAAGTTTGATTACCGAGAGCACTCCCATGCCATTACAAGTCGCCATCGTCCCTGTGACACCCTTCCAGCAAAACTGCAGCATCATCATGTGCGAAGAGACCAAACAAGCCGCTGTAGTCGATCCTGGTGGGGAAGTGGAGCGTATATTAGCCCAAGCCGAAGCAATGGGGGCGACGATCACTAAAATCTTATTAACTCACGCTCATCTAGATCACGTCGGTGGCACGTTAGAATTAGCTAAATTGAAAGGATTAGAAATTGAAGGCCCGCACCTTGGGGATAAGTTCTGGCTGGATATGCTACCGCAGCAATCACAGATGTTTGGTTTTCCACCGGCGCAGAGTTTTTTACCCAACCGCTGGTTAGAAGAAGGCGAAACGGTCACGGTCGGCAATGTGACTCTAGATGTTATCCATACTCCAGGTCATACCCCTGGGCACGTAATTTTTCATAGCCAAGCTGATCAACTCGCATTGGTTGGTGACGTGTTATTTCAAGGTTCGATTGGTCGTACTGATTTTCCGCAGGGGAATCATGCTGAGCTGGTCGCCTCTATTCGGAATAAACTATTCCCACTCGGGGATGATATTACTTTTATTCCGGGGCACGGACCGAACTCTACATTTGGTATTGAAAAGCGTACAAATCCTTTTGTCGCGGGTAAAGCGGGCTAGTTCTTTAGAGAGCCAACCTAGACCTAACAGATAAGCAGCTGGGTATTCATTTGATACTCAGCTCTTAGCTAAAAACCCAATTATTAATTAAAAACCCAGAACTCTGCATCATAATTAAATACATCTTCGCCTAAAATTTCTTCTAGTGGATAGCGCTGAGTATGCTCAGTATTTCCTACGTAAGCTTCTACATTAACCACGATATCGCCATTTTCATCTTCAAAGATGATGCTGGTATTTTTAACCGCTTTTTGAATTTTTTTGCGTACGTTACTCGTAATCGCAATTTCTTGAATGTTCATAGTCAACTCTCTGTATAAACAATAAATAGACTGAATATCACACTAGGTGAATACTCAATAAAGCTGGGCAAAAAAAAACCGTGCCTGAGTTGCTATTGAAGCATCCCAATGCACGGCTTTCTTGAAGCATTCTTCTGCAAGAGAAGAATCAGGGAAACAAGAATTACTTCTTGAAGCCACCGAAACGCTTCTGGAATTTGTCGATACGACCGCCAGTATCAACAGTCTTCTGCTTACCAGTGTAGAAAGGGTGGCAAGAAGAACATACGTCTAGGTGGATAGTACCTGTACGAGTTGATTTAGTTGTGAACGTGTTACCGCAAGTACAAGTTGCTGCTAGTTCAGCATATTCTGGGTGGATACCAGCTTTCATAAGTCACCTATTATTTGCAAAAGTGCCGCTCTCTCCAGCAGTGAGATTCTTACACTGGAGTACCGCACGAAAGTATTGAGACAACGGATAATCCGTTGAGTCAACGATTTGGATCGCGAATGATACCAGAGGGATTAATACAGACAAGTACTTTCCATCGGATTTTATCCACAAACCCTGTAAACTAGCCGTCATGACTGACTCTTTCTATCTACGCATCGCACTACCCGTGCCTTTACGCCGAAATTTTGATTATTTGCCCCTAGCCAATACGCTCGCTTCTCAGTATGAGGTCGGTAGCCGGGTAAGAGTTCCTTTTGGTCGTCAACAACTCATTGGGTTTGTTCTGTCTATCGTGACAGAGACCGATGTGCCTGTAGATAAGCTCAAGCCAATTACCGAGTCTTTAGATACTCATACGTTAGTCAGCCCTAACATACTTGATCTCTGTGGGTGGCTTAGCAATTACTATCACCACCCGCTAGGGGAAGTTCTGGACCTAGCCATTCCAGTATTATTACGCAAGGGTGGGCAGATACAGGATATTGCCGAGCCTCATTGGCGCTTAGTTGCTGATAATAGCAACAGCTCAATAAAAGGCGATGCTCTAAAAGGTTCGAAGCAACTCGCTTTATGGCAGCTGTTTCAGCAGCAATCCCATTGGCGGCATAAAGACTTTAGCCCACTAGGTTTCGCGAAAGCTCAGTTAGACCGCTTAGCGAACCTAGGTTTAATCGAACCCTATCTACAACTACCTATTCCGCATTGTGGCCCTGCAACTCAACAAGCGTTTACTTTAAACAGTGAGCAAGCTTCCGCTGTGGATAAGATTTCCGAACAGTTAGGAAAGTTCCACGTCGCCTTGCTTGATGGTGTTACCGGCAGTGGTAAAACCGAAGTTTATTTACAGCTGATCGCGAAAACGATTAAGCAAGGCAAGCAAGCCTTAGTGCTGGTGCCTGAAATTGGTCTGACACCACAAACATTACGCCGCTTTCAAGCGCGCTTTGATGTCCCTGTAGTGATGATGCACTCGAATCTTAACGATAAAGAACGCTTGATCGCTTGGCATCAGTGCAACCAAAACCAAGCAAAAATTCTTATTGGCACTCGTTCGGCAATCTTTACCCCGTTGCCGACCCTAGGTTTGATCATCATTGATGAAGAACACGACGGTTCTTTTAAGCAGCAAGATGGTCTGCGTTATAACGCTCGCGACTTTGCCATTAAGCGCGCGCATAAAGAATCGCTGCCCATTGTCTTAGGTTCGGCTACTCCTGCATTAGAAACCTTACACAATGCCTATAGCCGTCGTTATAGTCATCACAAACTGACAATTCGTGCGGGTAATGCAAAACCTCCGCGCATGATGCTGCACAGTATTTTGCATCAACCGTTGGAGCACGGCCTTGCCCTGCCGGTGGTCGATAAAATTCGCCAGCATTTAAATGCCGGCCAGCAGGTGATGATTTTTATCAACCGTCGTGGTTTTGCCCCTACTCTTGCCTGTCGTGATTGTGGCTGGATGGCAGAATGCATTCGTTGTGATGCGCGCATGACAATGCATCAATATCCACCCCACATGCATTGCCATCACTGTGATAACCAAGTCGGTATTCCGCGTTTATGCCCCAACTGTAATAGCCTGCAGATTGAAGGGTTAGGCCAAGGCACTGAACGCATAGAGGAGAATCTACACAGTCTGTTTCCCGGTAGCGATATCAAGCGCGTCGATCGTGATACCGTGCGCACGAAAGATGCCTTTGATAACTTGTTTGATGAAATCCACAAAGGAGAGCCTTGTATTTTAGTCGGCACCCAGATGCTGGCTAAAGGGCACCACTTCCCCGACGTGACTATGGTTGTCATTCTCGATGCCGACTCCGGGTTGTTTAGTGCTGATTTTCGCGGCATGGAAAAAACAGCTCAACTGATTTTACAGGTCGCAGGTCGTGCGGGCCGTGGTGACAAACCAGGAGAGGTTTGGATTCAGACCCTGTATGCGGACCACCCACAATTAAATCTTTTATTAGAAGGCGGCTATCACGGTTTAGCCGCGAGTCTGTTGCAAGAGCGCAAGCACATTCAACTGCCACCTTACAGTTATATGGCATTATTACGTACTGAGTGCAGCGATAAACAGCTCGCCGAACAGGTACAGAATCAGGCCCGTGAATTTGTCCAAAGTTGGCTCAATCAATACTGGCAAGGCAATCTACTGTCAGCCACTGAATTCGATGTGGATACCACTCCCGTCACCCTAATAGGTCCATTCCCTGCGCCCATGGAACGGCGTAATGGTCGCTTCCGTCAGCAAATGCAAATCATGAGTGATGAACGCAATGCTCTGCATCGAGTATTAGATCCTTTAGTTCATTTCTTAGAGACGTTAAAGGGTATTCAGAAAGTCCGCTGGAATCTAGATATCGACCCTATTGATATGAGCTAGCACCCTACTTGTAAGGTGCTAGCGCTTTGATCACTTTTGACTAAGCTTAAGAAATGATCAACCTAGCAGGATTAGTTATATGTGGAATGCTTTACCTATACGTCGGAAATTATCACTGGTTATCGGTGGCTCACTATTAATCAGTGTGATTATTTCCACCATTATCAGTAATTCTTCCATGCGCAGCATGATGACAGAGCGCATTAATAACGAAGAAATTCCTGCAACCCTTAACGCTGTAGCTAATGCGATTGAAAAAGAAATCAGCCTACCTCTAACCATTTCCAAATCTATGGCAGAGAATACCTTTACCAACCAATGGTTAGCCCAAGGTGAAGACCCTAGTCAAATTAATGCTATTTCAAATTACCTAAGTGCAACCCAAAAAAACAACCAAGCGATTACTGCTTTTATCGTTTCTGGTTTGAGCAATAACTATTACGTTCCTAGCGGTTTATCCCGCACCCTAAATCCGAATAGCAGTAACGATGCTTGGTTCTATGGATTTCTCAAGAGTGATAAAAAATATTCGTTGGATATTGATAGTGACGCATCGCTGAATAAACTGACCCTGTTCATTAATTACCGCACCAGTGATGGCAAATCTGTTGCCGGTATTGGCATGAGTATTAATCAGGTCAGTGAGCTGATAAAAAACTATACTATCGGTGAGCAAGGGTTGGCTTTCCTCACCGATCAAGAAGGTAAGATTCAAATTCACCCTGATACCAATATCAAATCAGGCACCCAATTAAGCTCTCTTTTTAATAACGAAGTACAATCGAGTTTATTAAATAAAGATAAAATTAATATTCTACAAACTTCTGTCAATGGTGGCCGCTTCTTAGCCGCCAAATATATTCCCTCATTGAATTGGTTTGTTGTGATTGAAATTCCTACTACAGAAATTTTCACTCCGATTAATAATACCTCCATGCAATTAATTTTTATGAATATCATCGTCGCTATTATCTTAATCGCGATTGGCTTATGGGTGGCTCTCGGTGTCGCTCGGCCCATTATTCGTGCGTCAGGAATGTTGAGTAATATTGCTTCCGGTGATGCAGATTTAACTCAACAAATGAAAGTTGATACCCAAGATGAAGTCGGAAAACTGGCAAGCTCTTTTAATAGTTTCGTTGGCCAATTACAGACTCTTATTTCTGCAATCGCTAATAACAGTAAAGATGTTAGTCGTATTGCGCAAAACCTCGCAGCGTCCTCTGACTCAACCCAACGCAATACCGAAGAGCAGCAGCAAAGCGTTGATATGATTGCTACCGCGATGAACGAAATGGGGGCAACAGTTCATGAAATTGCACGCAACGCCAATGAAACTGCCAATGCGGCGAAACAATCAGCAACAGAAACCGCTAGCAGCCAAGAGATCGTTAAAACGTCCATCGAAGGCATCAATTCATTATTCGGTAAGATGCAAAGTGCATCCGAAGTGATTCAAACCCTCGCCCAAGACGTGGGGCAGATCAGTTCAGTTCTCGAAGTTATTCGCGGCATTTCTGAACAGACAAATTTATTGGCATTAAATGCTGCCATTGAAGCGGCACGGGCAGGTGAGCAAGGCCGAGGTTTTGCGGTCGTGGCGGATGAAGTGAGAACTCTAGCTCAGCGTACACAAGAATCGACCGAAGAAATTAATAGCATGATCCATAAGCTACAAGGCAGCGCTAAAGATGCTGTAACGGCAATGGTGAAGGCATAGAAACTGCCAAGTTCTCAGTAGAAAATGCCGACAAAGCAGGTGAGTCGCTTAACAGTATAATCGAAGCGATTGGTAATATTTCTGATTTAAGCATTCAAGTAGCGACCGCGACCGAAGAACAAAGTTCGGTAGTTGAAGAACTCAATTCACATATTCTTAATATTAAAAATATGTCGGACAGTACGGCGATTGAAAGTAAGAATATTAATGATCAATGCCAAACCTTAAGTGACTCGTCGAACGAACTGAGTAACATGGTAGGTAATTTTAAAGTCTAATCACTGCCCATAAAGCTGCTCATTAGAATAACTAACTTCTAGTGAGCGGCGCTGAGCCTTAGTCATTCCTTGCAATACCAAGCCATAAGAATTATCTATTTGGCGCTCTATTTCTCCTGCAGGAATATCGGAACTATTTTCATTACCTGCCAAATACAATGTATTCCAATGTTTTTTATTCATATGGTAACCCGCCACCACGTCATCAAATACATCTCGAAGTTGAGTCGCTTCCAATGGATCACACTTTAAGTTCATCTGTGGACGTTTGTTAGGATTCTTACCCCCTTCACCGCTCAATAAAGCGAACATCTTACCTTTCACTTTAAATACCATGACATCAATACCAAAAGGAAAGTCTTCTTCAGCTTCTGGTTTACTTAGTAGGTAGCTTCTAACTTGCTCGGTATTCACTATTGCCAATCCTTTAATCCGTATTTTTTTAATATTCTGAGGAGCTCACCGCTTTTTCTTAATACTACAATTCCCGTGGAAAACAGCTCACTATAATACTGAGAACTTGCTTTCTTCGGTGAGCAAGCAATATACATCAACTGAGCGGGCTCTAAAGCACCAGCACTTTTAATTTGCTCGCTCAAATTCATTTTGCCAAGTTTATCTTTCATCACCGGCTCGAATGAGACAATTGCATCAATGCGCGTTGCCATCAACTTACGAATATTAAGTTCTAAAGCATCTTCTCCAGTCGTTAGCTGAACTTTTGAACTGAGTCTATTTTTACTGATATATCGATCCAACTCAGGGCTGTAAGTATAACCAGATATCACTCCTAAACTGATATCATCGACCCCTAACGAGCCGTTATACTGCCAAGTCGAGTTAACTGGAACATAAAATTTGAATTCAGCTTTTCCCCAAGCCTGAGCAGGGAAAATAAAATCTGGAGCATCTGATTTGTAAGCACCCACAATGCAATCGGCATTGCCTTGCCGTACTTCCGATAAACTTCTTTTCCAAGGTGCTAAGCGATAATCCAGTTTATGACCGTGTTTTTTGAGAATAGAGTGAGCTATTTCAATCATGTAACCAGGATGGGAGGAGCTGGGTTCGCCATTAATTGGGTACCACTGATCCGATAGAATACTGACAGTACTACTATGGCTGATGTTCGCTGGCAGAATTAGGACTAAAGAATAAAGGCAATATAATAAATACTTAGATATTTTCATATTGCCTCCAAGAATTAACGATTGAATTATTACAGTGACTTAAATTGAATCACATTAGATTCTCGATTCAAGCCCGCCTCCGCTAATGTTGACAAATATTCTTGCCACACAGCATCTTGTTTTTGACACAAGTGATATAGATATTTCCAGTCATATAAACCTGAGTCATGACCATCATCAAATATCAATTTTAAGGCATAATTGCCCGCGGGTTCGATATTCAATAGTACAACATCTTTCTTGCCATGCTGTAAGACTTCATTACCGATACCGTGACCACGAACTTCCGCAGAAGGCGAATATACCCGTAATAGTTCAAAGCTTAACTGAAAAGTTTCGTCGTTTCCGTGGCTATTTCCATAGGTTAACTCTAAGCAACGGCTTTGTTTACGAACTTTAATATTAGAAGGGATGTGAGACATAAACATGTCCTATTTTGACGAATTAAAATTGATGACTATGAGGAGTATGGCGAGGGGTTCAAGACGATGAATAATCGTCATTGAACCCTCAATCAGCATTAAAGAATAAATTTACTCAAGTCTTCGTCTTCGGCAATCTTACCCAAGTGCTCATTTACATATTCAGCATCAACAACTACCGCTTCATTCATGTCGGTAGCGTCAAAAGAAACCTTTTCTAGTAAGCGCTCTAATAAAGTATGTAAGCGACGGGCACCGATATTTTCAGTGCTTTCGTTCACCTCAAAAGCGACTTCAGCAATACGTTTGACCCCTGCTTCAGTGAAGCTTAGATCAACATCTTCGGTTTTTAATAGCGCAGTATACTGCTCTGTTAAAGACGCTTTCGGTTCCGTTAATATACGCTGGAAATCTTCTGGCGTTAACGCCTGCAACTCAACGCGAATCGGTAAACGACCCTGTAATTCTGGAATCAAATCTGATGGTTTCGAAAGATGGAAGGCACCAGAAGCGATAAATAAAATATGATCGGTTTTGATCATTCCATATTTAGTACTGACAGTGCAGCCTTCGATTAGCGGTAATAGATCACGCTGCACCCCTTCACGGGATACGTCGCCGCCGGAACCACTTTCTTGGCGCTTACAGACTTTATCAATTTCATCGATAAAGACGATACCGTTTTGCTCAACCACTTCTAGGGCACGGGCTTTCAAATCATCAACATTCAGCATCTTCGCTGCTTCTTCGTCTTTGATTTGCTTGAAGGCATCTTTAATCTTTAGCTTACGCTTCGATTTTTTATCACCACCCATGTTAGAAAACATATTTTGTAACTGGCTGGTCATTTCTTCCATGCCAGGAGGTGCCATTATTTCCACACCCATTTGACCTTGCTGGGCAAGATCGATTTCGATTTCTTTATCGTCTAACTGACCTTCGCGTAACTTTTTACGGAAGATCTGACGCGTCGAAGAATCTTCTTTCTTCGGCTCTTCCGTTGTATCCCATTCTGTTTTTTCTGCAGTGCGTGCTGGCGGTAAAAGCACATCAAGGATACGTTCTTCAGCCGCTTCATAAGCCCGCTGATCAACCTTATCCATTTCCTGCTCACGCAACATTTTAAAACCGGTTTCAACTAGGTCGCGGATGATGGATTCAACATCCTTCCCCACATAACCGACTTCGGTAAACTTGGTTGCTTCGATTTTAATAAACGGTGCATTGGCAAGCTTAGCCAGACGGCGAGCGATTTCCGTTTTACCCACACCGGTTGGGCCAATCATAAGAATATTTTTAGGCGTAACTTCTTCACGCAACTCTTCATTAAGTTGCATACGGCGCCAGCGATTGCGCAAGGCAATCGCGACCGCACGCTTGGCTTCGCTTTGACCAACGATGTGACGATCAAGCTCGTGAGCAATTTCTCTTGGGGTCATCTGACTCATTATGCTTGCCCTTTCTTAGCTGTATCGGCTTTGTCGTCCGCAGGCGCGGTCATAGTTTCAATCGTGAAGTTTTGATTGGTGAAAACACAGATATCCCCAGCGATGGTTAAACTTTTCTCAACGATTTCACGGGCAGACAGTTCGGTATTATCCAATAAAGCGCGAGCAGCCGATAATGCATAGTTGCCACCCGAGCCGACACCGATTAGATCATCTTCTGGCTGTAGTACATCACCATTACCGGTAATGATTAAAGACGCTGTATGGTCGGCTACGGCAAGAATCGCCTCTAGCTTGCGTAACGCGCGGTCAGATCGCCATTCTTTCGCGAGTTCAACCGCAGCGCGGGTTAGTTGGCCTTGGTTCTTTTGCAACTGAGCTTCGAGCTTTTCAAATAAGGTAAATGCATCCGCGGTAGCACCGGCAAAGCCTGCCACTACCTGGCCGTTAAATAAACGACGAACTTTTTTAGCATTACCCTTCATTACGGTATTGCCGAGTGAAACTTGGCCGTCACCACCGATAACGACTTCGTCACCGCGGCGTACAGATACTATTGTTGTCATGCCCTACTCCCAAAATTCCAATCGATTGCTCTATAAACCACAGTGGTAGCAATCGCTGGATAGTCTCAATGTATTACTTCGATTAGATTAAAACTAGTTGGGGGCGGTTAGATGGGATTTCAACCCTGAAATAGACCTGCACGCAGATCTTTAGCCGTGGCAATTTCACGCTCGCCTTGATAAATACTGCCTTGAGCGATCGCTAATACTGTTTGACGAGCAACGATGCGACGGATATTAATTTTATATTGAATACGACCGGCATCGGGTTTGATCTCAGCCTTCAATCTTAAATCACCCACCCCTAAAGCGCGTACCTTACCGGGATAACCACACCAACCTAGGTAAAAGCCTAAGGTTTGCCACATGCCCTCTAACATCAGACTGCCTGGCATCAGTGGATCACCAATAAAGTGGTGCTGAAAAAACCAGCATTCAGGATTAATATCAAATTCTGCAGTAATCTCACCCTTTTTGAATAAACCCGCATGCGGCTTAATATCGACAATGCGGTCCATCATAAGCAACGGACCTGAAGGAAGCTGGGCATCACTGGATGAGAATAAGCCACCATGACCACAGGACTCCAATTCAGTACGGTTGAATTGAGTTTTCTCGCTTAAAGGAGATATTGGCGTCTGTTTAGAATTTTGAGATAGCACAAGAGGCTCACACTGCTACAAAGAAGGCCGCAGCATAAGCCTAAATAGAGCAGGAATAAATGATAAACAGCTGTGATTTATCCGCCACAATCCAAGATACAGTCCCAAGATGCATTGTGACTTTTACCATTTATAATTGAGTAAGCTCTTTAATGTCTTACTTAACAGGCTTTTTAATCGCCTTTTTGATCACTAAGGCATTAATTTTATGATTGGCTAATACATCTTGTGCTTTATTCATTTTAGAGCGGTCAGTAAAAGGGCCTACCATGACTCGAAAATAATCTGCCCCTTTTACCTTCACTTGCTCGACAGAGCTGGAGAGGTTTTCCATAATAAGCTTCACTTTCAAACTGTCCGCTTGTTCACTGGAACGAAACGATGCCGCTTGCAGAGTATATTGATACTTTGCCACATCTGACTTTGGCGTTGACTTGTAGTGCGAATCTTCTGCTTTCGGAACAGGTACTTCACTATCTTCTAATAATTTATAAAAATCGTAAGCAGGCTTAGCAACCTGCTTCTCTACTTCTTTGCGCGCTTCTTCTTTTGCTCGCTGCACACCGGTTTGCAATGCCTTTTTAGCATCCCCCTTTACCGCATCCAATTCATCACCAGAAGGCACGGTTTGTAGAAAAAATAAAAAACCAACAAATGCCGCTGCGAGCAGCGGGGTAAATATCCAAACAATTTTAGGGATACGGCTAATACTTTCCGACATGGTGAACCTTTATATTACGATGAAAATACATTAAATATGACAATGAGCTTTAGCCGAGTACACCCGGCTC
>Ga0209396_1003192_pt1 | contig 16675 bp, 14 predicted proteins | sample GOMGulsemesocosm_6_FD_184638 | JGI IMG/M metagenome (GOLD analysis project Ga0209396, IMG submission 184638) | Methane-oxidizing microbial communities from mesocosms in the Gulf of Mexico - GOM8C Gulf of Mexico (SPAdes) (version 2) | ecosystem: Environmental > Aquatic > Marine > Cold seeps...
CCACAACCGCAGAAGTTATTGCCCATATTACGATGAAGTTATCGGATGGCTCGGCAGCAGATAGTACTAAAGTAAATCAAAAGCCGGCTAAAATTATTATGGGTGATGCAAGTATTTCTCCTGCCTTTGAAGCTCAATTATTAGGGATGGCAGCGGGTGATTCTAAAGAATTCACTTTGGCGGCAAAAGATGCATTTGGTGAGCCAAATCCGGATAACTTCCATTACGTAGATGCCGATAAATTTGGTGGCGATGTACCTGCTGAAGTAGGTAGTATTATTACGTTTACTCAACCTGGCAATATAGAGTTACCGGGTATGGTTAAAGAAGTGACTGGCACATCAGTAACGATTGATTTTAACCACCCATTAGCAGGACAAGCGGTAACGTTTGTTATCGATGTTGTTGAAGTATTATAAAGTTTTAATCTTAAGGCTTGTGAAAGCGTTACAGGAAAAATTATGGAAATTATTTTAGCTAACCCTCGTGGTTTCTGCGCTGGCGTTGACCGAGCAATTAGCATTGTTGACCGAGCCTTAGACTTATTTGGTGCACCTATTTACGTACGCCATGAAGTTGTCCATAACAAATTTGTAGTTGACGGTTTAAAAGACCGTGGTGCAATATTTGTCGATGAACTTCATGAAGTTCCTGACGATAATACTGTTATTTTTAGTGCTCATGGTGTGTCGAAGAAGGTACGTAAAGAAGCTAAAGATCGTGGTTTAAAAGTGTTTGATGCCACTTGTCCATTAGTGACAAAAGTACATATGGAAGTATCACGTACCAGTCGTAAAAATATAGAATGCATTCTTATTGGTCATGCGGGACACCCTGAAGTTGAAGGCACAATGGGGCAATACGAAAGTGAATTAGGCGGTATCTATTTAGTTGAGTCGGTTGCTGATGTAGCGACCCTTAAAGTTAAAGATACATCTCAATTGTACTATTGTAGTCAAACGACATTATCAATTGATGATACGTCTGAAGTTATTGATGCTTTAAGAGCTAAGTTTCCGCTCATCAAAGGCCCTCGCAAAGATGACATTTGTTATGCAACGCAAAATCGTCAAGATGCCGTACGTACCATCGCTTCCAAAGTTGATTTATTGTTAGTTGTTGGAGCTAAAAATAGTTCTAACTCTAATCGCTTACGCGAGCTTTCAGATAAGTTAGGAACGCCTTCATATTTAATCGATACTTTTGCTGACATTCAGCCGCAATGGCTTGAAAATGTTAGTAAAATAGGAGTTACTGCTGGAGCTTCTGCACCTGCAGTTTTAATTAAACAAGTTATTTCTGCGCTAAAACGCTTTGGTGGTCAAGAGGTTATCGAATATCCTGGCCGCGAAGAAAATACCGTATTTGCGGTACCTATAGAATTGCGCTAGTCTTAAAAGATCAAGTTAAGTCATTAAATCTTGTTTTTCATTATTGATATAATGAAATCATAAAGGTTTATCACACAGCATTTATTAATGACTTAACTTAATTAACATGAATAGCGACTGTGTATGCTTATTGGCTAATCATGAATTGATTTTAAAGGTATGCGTTAATGCGGTTCACGTTAGTGATTTTTAACACATATAAGTTTTTCCTAAAATTCTTCGCTCAAAGCTTAGTTTCACATGAACATGTCATTAAAAAAATATTTTATTCATTCCGCATTATAACTCTGCAAAATTACCACTTCGTCTCGGGTTTTACTTTTAATCATATCAATCTATATTCTGATAAGCTGCTTATAGCGATACAAATAACTCGTTATTACAGTAAATATATTAAGGTGAGTTATGGATAATCTCTGTCTTAGAAATCGGTTTTATAAAATGAAAAAACCTGCTACTCATAAAGGCATGACGCTTATTGAAGTATTAGTTGCCTTAGTTATCTTGGTAACTGGAATTTTTGGCGCTGTTGCAATGCAAGCATCAGCCAAAAAAGGGAGTTTTGACGCAATGCAAAGATCAGTTGCTTCGGCATTAGCACAAGATATTATTGAGCGTATGCGAAGTAATGATTCTGACATTCTAGTTTTGGAAAGTTATCAAGGTGTTTACGGTGCTGTATTAAATTCTGTACCAAGCGTGCGCTGTAACTCTGTAGCATCGCTATGCACTACTGCGCAAATGGTGACGAATGATTTGTATGAATGGGAAGTTAAATTAATGGGGGCTGATGTGACGACTGGAGCAAAAAAAGCAGGTGGTTTGGTTGGTGCTACAGGTTGTATTTCTCATGATGAAAATGCAATTACTGTAGTGATCAGTTGGCAAGGTAGGGTAACCACAAGTGACGGTTATGATGCAGATAATAATAGTACAGCAGCAGCGACATTGGCTAACTCATGCGGTACAAGTGGTAATAAAAGACGGCAAGTAGCGATTGAAGCGTTTGTATATTAAATATACAGTGAAGTAGAACGAATAATCTACAATTACATTAACCGGTATGAGAGATATAAAAACAGAATGATTAAATTTCAACGAGGGTTCAGTTTAATAGAAATATTTATTTCGCTCGCAGTTGGCTTAATGTTGCTGCTTGGCGTTTTAAGTGTTTTTGTTGGTATGAAAACTACAACCGTTGAAACAACGAGCTATGGTGAGCTACAAGAAAATGGGCGATACGCCATTAGTTTATTAAGCGATGATTTACTCAGACAAGGATTTTGGGGTGATTTAACCGGAACATTAGACGTTAGCGGCTTATTGATTTCACCTGTACCAACCAGTGTTGCTGGTGACTGTATTGGTGACGGTGTAAACAATGCTAGTTTCCCTGCTGCGATAGGGCACTTTAGAACCCTTTGGGGAGATACAATCACAAGTGCTAGTTTAATGGGGTGTATCAATAATGCTAAATTAGGCTCTGATATATTACAAATTAAACGTGCCATCAGTTCACCAACAGCGTTAGCCGATATCTCGAGCGACAATTATTATATTATTTCAAATCCTAATACAGCAGGAATATTTGCGGGTGGTACAGCTGTTCCAACGTTAAGTTTTGGGCAAGTATGGGAATATCAGCAGCATATTTATTATGTTCGTGAAGATAGTCAAGGCTCAAATAGAGTACCTGTGTTAGTTCAGGGGCGTTTACAAAATAAAACAGCTGTTATGAATTTGGATATGGTAGTTGAAGGTATTGAATATATTCGCTTTATGTACGGTGTTGATACTACCAATAATGGTGTGGTTAATGCTTTTATTTCAGCGGATAACATGACTGCCAGTTATTGGGATAATGAAAATGATGTGCGTATACTTGCTGTTAAGATTTTCGTTTTAGCACGTAATATATTGCCAGATAATAATTATGAAAACTTAAACAGCTATCAACTAGGAGACTTAAGTGTCAATTTTATTGATGGTGATGGTAATGGCGATAATTTTCGACGCTTGTTATTTAGCTCTACCATAACCCTTTACAATGCGAGGATCGACACATGGCCATAAAGTTACTGATAAACATCAAGTTAAATATCAGAAAACAGCAAGGTGTTGTTCTAATCGTTTCGTTGGTTTTTCTTATTGCTTTAACTGCAGTTGCTGCAGCATTAATGCAAAATACGACTACAGATATGAAAATGTCAGGAGCAAGTCAAGAAAAAGTTGTTGCCACTCAAGAAGCTGTTAGTGCTATCGATGAAGTTATTCATAATGAAGTTACCCAGTTAAGTGGTACCAATGGTTTCGCTTCAGAGATCGCTAAATTTCCACTCACTCCAACAGTGAACCGTGTTATTAATACCAGTGCTAAAATTACACTTGCAAACCCGTATAACATTCAAGCTGATTGCCCCCACTCTCGAGCTGCTTCTTCGGTACAGGTGTTTAAGTGCAATGTACTTAAAGTGCAAGTTACTCGGCTGTATGGCCGCACCAACAAAAGCACAGTTGAAGTTAATTCAGGTGTGTCTCAACAACTACTTAATGTGGGGAACTGATCATGAAAAAGTTATTATTATTTGGCTCGCTAATCTTTACATCATTGATTTCATATAGTGAAGATATAGAACTATATATTGGCGATGCAGCGCAACGCAGTGGTAATAAACCACAAGTGCTTATTATTTTTGATAATTCAGGCAGTATGAATAGCCTAGAGTCAGTTGATGAACCTTATAATCCAGCCACCGTTTACCCTGCCGTTGGCGGATTAAACTCTTTATCTGATAAATTTATCTACTTTACTAAAGGCGGAATTGACGTAGCCTCTTCGATCATACCTGATAGCCCAAGTGAGAGCCGACGTTTTATAGATGCCATTAATAGTTGTGCAACTGCTCGGGAGCGCTTAGCTTCTGTGGGGTTTTATACCGGACATATACGTGAATATGCATTTCAGGGGAACTCTGGTAGCTGGCAAGAAATACCCGATAATAACGGTGCTAATATTGAAATAATAGATTGCGAAGATGACGTAAACTTAGTCCCGATAAACCCAGAAGTGAATGCAGGTATAGAACAAAATGGTGGAACTATTGTCGCTTTACCAGACGGATTCCCAATTGATGGCGAAGGTACAAAACAAGCCCCTATTTATTATACCGCTAATGCAACAGACTCTAATGTAATATGGTCAGGTGAAGTTGTAACACTGTATACCGACAATTATTTACGGTGGGCAAATAGTGAAGACCTTGCCCAAGTTAATCGTACGCGTTTAGAAATCGCACAAGATACCGTTACCGATTTAATTGAGTCGGCACCATCGGTTGATTTTGGCTTACAAGTTTTTAATTATAATCATTCAGGTGAATATGTTCGTGATGGAGGCCGAATAGTTTTTGGTATTCAAGAAATGACAGTCGCTGCACGTGCAGATTTGGTAAATATCATTGACTTAGATATAGATGGCGAAACTAATACTCCGCTATGTGAGTCACTTTATGAGGCATCTCGTTATTTTAGCGGTATGTCAGTTGATTTCGGTGATAATGACTCTAATTCAGGTAGTAATTATCATGGCAACACCCCCCCTCGAGACGAAACGATTGAGGAGGATGGTGTTTATAAGTCACCTTATAACTCATGTACCAATGAAGTGTACGTTATTATAATCACCGATGGTGAGCCTACCAGAGATCTTGCCGCAGATACTTATATTAAAGCTTTGCCCGATATTGCTGCTCCTTTTGATGTAAATGGCACAGATAACTATTTAGCTGCTTTGGCAGGTTGGATGCATACACATGATTTACATAGTACTTTGCCGGACGTGCAATCAGCGACCATTTTTACCATAGGATTTGGTCAAACTGCAATTGATGATGCAGGAGAATTGTTACGCGAAGCAGCAGATTTGGGCGGCGGTCAGTATTATCCGGCCAAAGATCCAAGTGCATTACTTGCCTCATTGCAAGCTGCACTCACAAATATTCTAGAAGTTAATACCAGTTTTACTGCGCCATCTGTAGCCTCAAATAACTTTGACCGAACTGAAACATTGGATTCTGTCTATTACGCCATGTTTGTTCCTGACCATGGTGCTAGATGGCAGGGCAATTTGAAAAAACTGAAAGTGACTGACGGTAAACAAGTGGATCGCATAGGCACTGCTGCGATTGATGATAATGGTAATATTTCTAAAGATGCCAAAACATTTTGGAGCACTAATGCCGCGCCTGATGGCAATGATGTAAAAAAAGGTGGTGTAGCTGAAATGCTACGAACTAAAACAAATCGCGTTATTCTTAGCGATGTAGGCTTAACTGGCGCTCTAACGGTACTTACCAGTGCAAGTGCTGAAAGTTATTATGGTGACTCGGCTACTTTAGCCGGCAAGTTAGGGGTGGCTGATGTTGATGCTGATATAGCTGCAATGTTTGATTGGGCGAAAGGAGTCGATGTTGATGATGAAAATAATGATAAATCTGTTACTGACATTCGAAGCGATATTTTTGGTGACCCTTTACACTCTAAGCCTTTAGTTGTTAATTATGGTGGGGTAAGTACGGATCAAGATGTAAGAATTATTGTCGGTACTAATGCGGGTGTTCTGCATATGTTTGACGACAATGGCTCGACTGTTGATGAAAACTGGGCTTTCATGCCTAAAGAGTTTTTCCCTAAAATAAAGACGTTACGTGAGAATTTTACTTCTTCGGGTAAAACGTATGGTATCGATAGCCCTGCGATTTCTTACTTATTGGATAAGAATGGTGACGGCTCAATTGATAGTACCGATGGAGATAAAGCGTGGATATTCTTTGGATTACGCCGAGGGGGGTCTTCTTATTATGCTATTGATATTAGCGACCCCGATGACCCTAAGCTATTGTGGCATATAGATGCATCAACACCAAAATTTACACATCTAGGTCAATCTTGGTCACAGCCAAGATTAGGGTATTCAGCGATTAATATTGAGAATGGCAAACCAAAACCAGTATTATTCTTTGGCGGGGGCTATGACACCACAAAGGATAATTTATCTATTGGGGCTGGTGATACTCTGGGTCATGCCGTTTATATGGTTGACGCTGAAACGGGCACACTTAAATGGAGTATAAGCCCTGAAAGCACGAGTACCACTAATACTCAATTTACGGGAATAACTGACAGTATCCCTTCAAGCGTTGCCACACTCGACAGTGACTCTGATGGTTTAACAGACAGGCTTTATTTTGGTGACACGGGTGGGAACTTATGGCGTGTTGATATGCCAGGGGCTAATCCTTTTAGTAGCGCGACACCATGGACTATTTTTAAATTAGCTGAATTAGGTGGAACAACCCATGAAACAGATCGTAGGTTTTTTAGTGAGCCTTCAGTCGCTAGAACGTTTATTTCCGATACGATAGAAACAACTACAGTTGACGTTGATGGTATTAGCTCTACAGTCGTTACTAAACAAGAAAGGCCTTATGAAGCAATACTCATTGGTAGTGGAGACAGGTCAACACCTGGCGCAACCGATACTGATGATAAATTTATTATGATCAAAGATGCCAATATTATTTCCACTTCATTTGTAGCCAACCCAACGCATCCTCAATTAGCTATACCTGCGGCTATTACGGAAGCTGATCTTTACAATTATACTTACAATCCTTTTGGGGCAACATTAACAACAGCTGCAAGGCAATCGTTAGAAATTTCGGTCGGAAATAAACGTGGTTGGTTCATTGATTTTCTGGGGGATGGAGAAAAAAATACCGCTTCAGCGATTGTAATTAATGGTGTTACCTACTTTACCTCTTTTACTCCTGCTGCCGTTTCTTCTGATGCTGATAGTTGTAAACTGAGTGATGGTTCAGGCATATTATATGCGGTAGATTTGGCCTTTGGCACTACGGTATACGATTGGAGAACATGGGAAATAGCGGCAGGTATTCCTGATACCCCATCAATAATTATTACCAAAGATCCACCAGAGCCAGGAGAGCCTTGTACTGAAGATTGCCCTCCTGACAATGAGGATGAAGATGAAATAATTGCAACTATAAAGTTATTAGCAGGTAAAATTATTCCGTTAGGAATTAGCTTGGAAACTTCAAGGACTTACTTATATATTACGGAATCAAACTAATGCAAAAAGTTAAAGTAATGAAGAAAAACAGAGGGTTTACCTTACTAGAATTACTTATTACTATTGCCGTTATAGGGATCATTTCGTCCATAGCTTACCCGTCTTATATCGATAATATTTCACGGGCAAATCGCAGCGAAGCACAGCGAGAGCTACTTAGAATGGCAAGTTTACAAGAGCAATATTTTATTGATCATCGTGAATATACTGCTGATATGACCAAGCTAGGTGCAGGTGCAGATCCATATATCACAGATTCTGGTCTTTATAGTATTGATACTACAGTTGTTGGTATCACCTATACGCTAGTCGCGACAGCAAAGGGGCGGCAAATTACAGCCGATTCTTCGTGCTTGACATTATCGGTTACCGATACAGGTAAAAAAACGGCAGCATCAACTCATTGTTGGGAATAATAATATGACAATTTTATTCAATAAATTTTTGAAATGTAATACAGCTATTATTTTTCTATCACTGAGTATTCTTTTTCCTAGTGGTGCAACCCTCGCTAAAGATGCTCAAAAAGCTGTGAAAATTAAAGTTAAATGCCATGTGGAGTTAGTTGGTGGTAAAGGTATGATTCATTTTGGTATCATCAAAACAGGGCGTATGGAAAAATATGGGCAGTGGTTGGTAGGTAAGAAAATAGCGACGGGATTTTCAAAACAAAAGCAGCAAGTCTATAAAGTTACCGAGTGTGCAAAATTAACAGATAAATTTATCAATCCGATCTCTCGGACAGTTGATGAGAATACTGTTCGTTAATACAACAAATCGATTTGAAAACCAGTAGTTTTAGACAAGTAAAGTTTCTGGTTTTATATTTTAATAGACTAGAATTAGTCCCATACTAACTGCAAGTAATCTCAGTACCTGATCGGTCTTCATCAACATTGTCATTATCAGTATCAGATGTGACATATGAACGTCCGGAAGTACTTACGGTAATACCCCTAGATTTATCATCATAGCCATTTGGGCAATACTTAAAAGGGCTAGCGCTAACACCGCCAGAGATACTACCTGTAGGCGTATAGATGATGCTGTCTTGTCCATATTGTAATTTATCATTATTATCGATAGCTCCCTTAACAATAATTATTCTTTCATCTGATGCTGGTTCATAAACCTTATCACTGTCAATATCGATGAATACGCTGATCTCTTTATGCCAATTGGTATCACAAGTGTTACTGGAACTTAGTGGGCAAATAGTAACGTTTTGCTCTGAATTAATTGCGGTATTTCTAGCTGATAGTAATAAACGTTGAAGCTGTGATATTTCATTATCAACACGTGTTTGAACGAGGAAGCTACCAAAGTTAGGTAGGGCAATAGCCATTAGTATTGCTGCAATCGCAATGGTTATCATTAACTCAACTAATGTAAACCCAGAATGATTGTGATTGCATTTTTGTAGAAAAGAAATTTTCATAATGTAAACCTTAAACAACTCGTTACATCATACTCTCAACAGTTTTGAGAATATTTTACTATTACTAAGTTATACCACTTAACCTCCAGTTTCGCTAGGTTGACCACTATGATGTAGCTATTAAGCTGTATTTAGAACGAGTATCGGCTATTTAACCTGAACTCTGGATAATGAGTGCTTGATGTTAGAGTAAAATCAATGGCTTGGCTGGTTAAACAGAAATAACTACAAACTTGAAGTAACTATATACTCTATCAATATTTCATTTTATGCCATTATCAAGGAAAAACGTTTATGAATAGCGGGCTATTTATCGACGTTTTAACGCTGATAATGGGATAAAAGGGAATGTTGAGCAAGTGCTGCTTATCCAGAGTTCAGGTTATTTAGTTTTAAATTATTTTTAGTTCCCTTTAACCATCATTACAGATTATTGGACGTCCACTACGATTTTCATCTAAACCATCTATGTTTTGGTCAGTAGTTAAATAAAAACGTCCGGCTCCAGAAATAACAATACCTCTTGATTTATTAATATGGTTTTTGGGGCAATAACGAAAAGTCCCATTTCCTCCCCAAACAGCAAGTCGGCCACTAGGAGCGTAAATTAGTGCAGTTCTCCCTTGAGCATATTGTAATTTGTCGCCTAGCTTTATAGATTTTTTAGTTTTTATAAGTATTTCATCACTAAAATCATCTAATTTTTTATTTTTATTATCATCATAAAATACGCTCAGTTCTTCATGCCAATCACTGGAACACTCTCCCGACCGACGTAAAGGGCATAAAGTAACAAAACGTTCTTGATTAACAGCATGATTACGCGTTAATAATAATAGGCGGTGTAAAGCCGATACTTCATTGTTTACCCGTATTCTAACCAGGAAGTCTGCAAAACTAGGGATAGCAATGCTGGTAAGAGAAATAAGTATAGCTATTGTGATTAAGGTTTCAATTAGGGTGAAGCCTCTTTGTTTAATCGTAAGGTTTGACATAAAGAAGCCGTCCGTTGGCCAAATTTATTATGCTATTAGGTATAGTTGTTAACGTAATATTTACAAGTTTAATCGTTTAGTTAACTATAAATAGTTGGAATGGCTAATCTCTTATGTTGGGTTTTTTTATAGATATTAATAATATGTAATTGGGTTTCTGGTGTAGTTTCCTTTCCTTCTAGAAAATCGTCGAGTTGGTCATAACTCATTCCAAGAGCATCCTCATCTGTTTTACCGGGTTCTAAATCTTCTAAGTCAGCCGTTGGTGCTTTATTTATTAATAAGTCAGGTGCGCCTAGCTTTTCAGCGAGTAAACGTACTTGGCGTTTAGATAAACCAAATAAAGGTGCTAAGTCACATGCACCATCTCCCCATTTCGTGAAAAATCCGGTAATATTTTCGGCTGAATGATCTGTTCCCAAAACAAGTGCGCCAACAATACCTGCTATATGATATTGCATCACCATGCGGCTACGAGCTTTAACATTACCTTTTGAAAAATCTACTTGTTCATCACTCGCGGTTAAAATTTTTGCATGTTTTAAAGCGTTTAACGTTTCGGTATGAATTCCATTTGCAGCATCGGCAATGTTGGTGGTTAAACAATGGCTTGGTTTTATAAAGTCTAAAGCTAATTGCGCATCATCTTCATCGGCTTGTACATCATAAGGTAAACGAACAGCTATGAATTGGTAAGGTGCACTTTTATTTTCTTCATTTATTTCTTCAGAAGTTAATTCAGAAACAGCAAGCTGAGCAAGTCGACCGCAAGTAGAAGAGTCTACACCACCACTAATGCCTAATACTAAGTTACGTAATCCCGAGGCTTTAAGTGTTTTTTTAATAAAATCAACACGACGCCTGATTTCAAATGTAGCATCTATTTTTGGCAACACTTTCATTTCATTTATGATCAATTGCGGATCCATTGAGCTTCCTTTAGGATTTAGTGGGTAATAAAAACAATCTGTAGTTTAACTTATAATAATTAAATGAGTTAGAACAAATATAGCGCTTGGGTTTATTTCATTTAATTGTGTACAATTCAAAGTATATTTAACGGGTTTGGACAAATAAGCATGAAAAAAATAGAAGCGGTAATTAAACCTTTTAAGATGGATGATGTACGTGAAGCATTAAGTGAAATCGGTATCACTGGCATGACGGTTTCAGAAGTTAAAGGTTTTGGTCGACAAAAAGGGCATACCGAGCTTTATCGTGGTGCTGAATATATGGTCGATTTTTTACCGAAAGTTAAATTAGAAATTGTTGTTACTTCTGATCAGGTTGAACGGTGTGTGAATGCAATTATTGATACCGCACAAACAGGAAAAATAGGTGATGGCAAAATATTTATTACTGATGTTGAGCGTGTTATCCGTATTCGTACGGGAGAAGAAGATGAAGCAGCAATTTAATTATTCATTTTATATAAAATAATGCTACAAAAAAGCCCATTCAACATTCTATGTTAAATGGGCTTTTTTAGTTACTCTAGCTACTGAGTTACAAGTTTATTATTAGGGTAATTAGCCGCTAATACTTGTTTGGCATTTGCTTTTAAGTCTTGTAAGCCTAATTTGTCATAACATTCAATCATAACTTCTAGTGCTTGTTCAACTTCTAGACTCGGTGAAAAATATTCAACTATGTATTTACCACGATTAGCAGCTGATGCCCAAGCATCACGTTTCATATAGAAGCGGGCTACTGATAATTCATAGTTTGCTAAACGAGACTTTATACCTATCATACGTTTGCGGGCGTCGGCAGCATATTTACTTCCTGGATGGTCGGTTAATATGGTCTTTAAATCCTTAAAAGCATCTCTAGATGCCGTTGGATCTCTGTCAGAGCGATCTATACCAGCTAAATCTTGAAATAAATTTTCTTCTGTTGAAATATTAATTAATGCTCGCATGTAATATACATAATCAATATTAACATTATCAGGGTTTAAACGAAGGAATCTATCCGATAAAGCAATACCTTGTGCAGCGTTCCCACTTTTATAATAAGCATAAATTAAGTCTAATTGTACTTGGTGAGAAATAGGACCAAATGGAAATCGAGAATCAATTGCCGATAAAATTTGAATTGCTTTTTGGTATAAACCATTATCTAGGGATGTTCTGGCATCAACAAATAAAGCTTGAGCTGATTTATCTGGTACCTTCTCAATATCATTCTTTTCTGATGATGAACATGCCGCTAGCCCCAATGAAAGCGCTAGAACTATTGTTTTTATTGTCAGTTTTTGCATAGACTTCGGTATCACTACTTAGTTTTAGTTAAAAGTTTTAGTTAATAAATATAGCACTCTTGCAAATTTCTAATGTAATTAATTTGGCAAAGAGGTAAAATGAACACTGGCATTCTAACCTAGCACACTTGCCTTGCACAGCGCTAATTCATAGTAAATTTATAGAGAGTTAAATAGAAATTTTAATGGCTGAAATAATTAAACATACAGATACTGTTCCTGAATCTTGTTTAGGTAAACGGTTCGACCAAACATTAGCCGAGATGTTCCCTGAATATTCTCGTTCTCGAATAAAAGAATGGATCTTAGCGGGTCATGTAACTTTAAACGGTGCTATTCTTAAAATTCCTCGTGAAAAAATGTTTGGAGGTGAGGAAGTTGAAATATCAACAGAAGTAGAGGCTGATATTCGATTTTTACCACAAGATATTCCACTGAATATTGTCTACGAAGATGATGATATTCTTGTTATTAACAAACCAGCAGGTTTTGTTGTACACCCAGGTGCCGGTAATCCTGATGGTACAGTTCTTAATGCTTTATTACATTATTGTCCACAGCTTGATGTTGTACCTAGAGCTGGTATTGTTCATAGATTAGATAAAGATACAACTGGTCTAATGGTTGTTGCGAAAACAATTCCTGCACAAACTAATTTAGTCGAGGCATTACAAGAGCGTGAAATAACACGTGAATATGAAGCATTAGCTAATGGTTTGATGACTGCTGGCGGTGTTGTTGACGAACCTATTGGCCGTCACCCTACAAAAAGAACGCACATGGCGGTTAACTTGTTTGGTCGTCCATCAGTAACGCATTATCGTGTTATGGAGAAGTTTCGTTTACATACTCGCTTACGTTTACGATTAGAAACAGGACGTACTCACCAAATTCGTGTTCATATGTCGCATATTACTCACCCACTTATTGGTGATCCTAATTATGGTGGTCGTCCTCGTCCGCCTAAGAATGCTACAGAAGATTTACGTGACATACTACGTAACTTTAAGCGCCAAGCATTACATGCTGCAATGTTGTCTTTGTTCCACCCGATCACAGGCGAAGAAATGACATGGCACGCGCCTATACCTGATGATATGGTGCAATTAACCAATATTTTGCGTGAAGACTCTAAACTCAACGCAATTGACAATTATTTGTAAACCGATCCATTACGTAGAGTGGCCAGTACATAATGTACTGGCTTTTACTACTACTCGTAATCCCCCCTCCAGTAATAGCCAAACAACTCCTTTAGGTTCAAATACTCCATTTGATAACTTTAATATAGGATTACATGTTGGTGATAATCCTAAAAATGTTTTAGTACATCGAGAAAATCTTTTATCTCTGTTACCCAATAATGCTCAGATTCAATGGCTTGAACAGGTACATGGCAGCGAGGTCCTCTTAATCGAAAAACATAGTCAGCAGGCGTTAATCGCTGATGCACTTATTACTCGTCAAAAAAATATTGCGCTAGCAATTATGACGGCAGATTGTTTACCTATATTACTAACCGCGAAAGATGGCAGTGAAATTGCTGCCATACATGCAGGCTGGAAACCGTTAGCCAAAGGTATTATTGCTACTACACTAAATAAAATGCTCACTAAAAATGAAAATATTAGCGTCTGGCTTGGTCCTTGTATTAGCGAATTGTCTTTTGAGGTAGGGGCGGAGGTTAAATCAACATTTTTGAATGAATCAAAACATTTATCTTCTGCTTTCTCTATGGTGCCATCTACAGCAGAGTTACTACAAAAAAACTCAAAACTAAAATACTTAGCCGATTTAGCGCTTATAGCTAAAATCCAATTAGAGGAGTTAGGAGTTAAAAACATCCAACATTTAAAGCATTGTACTTATATTGATAAGGCCCAATATTTTTCCTATCGCAGAGAAAGTAAAACTGGGCGTATGGCTTCTATCATTTGTATGGCTTAACTTTACTTAATTAAAGTAAAAGCTTATTTTAAGTCAAAAGCTTTACGTTTTTTCCTTGAAAAAACTCCACTTTAGCCTTATCTATAACTATATAGATAAAATATGTTTTTATGCTAAGTAAGAGAGTAAAGATGCGTTTAGATAGATTAACACAAGCATTTCAAGTTGCGATTTCTGATGCACAGTCAATAGCATTAGGACGAGACCACCAATTCATCGAACCCATGCACATAATGCTGGCGTTACTCAATCAAAATGCCAGTAGTATTATTCCATTATTAAAAAGTGCTGGTATAAATGTACACTCATTACGTACACAAATTGAAGCGGCTATTGATAACCTTGCTCAGGTTTCAGGCTCTGGTGGTGAAGTTCAGCTTTCATCGGCTATGGGAAATTTATTAAACCTATGTGATAAATACGCTCAAAAGATGGGGGATAAATATATATCTTCAGACGTTTTCATTCTTTCATCGATTGAAGATAAAGGAAAGCTAGGGCAGATATTAAAGTCATTAGGAGCAAATGAACAGCGCATACAAGATGCGATATTGCATGTGCGAGGAGGTCAGAAAGTTGATGAACCCAATGCAGAAGATGTCCGTCAAGCACTAGACAAATTTACAGTCGATCTTACCGAACGCGCAAAGGAAGGAAAGCTTGACCCTGTTATTGGCCGCGATGATGAAATACGGCGCACTATTCAGGTTTTACAGCGTAGAACTAAAAATAACCCTGTATTAATTGGTCAGCCGGGGGTTGGAAAGACGGCTATCGCTGAAGGTTTAGCTCAACGCATTGTTGATCATGAAGTACCGGAAGGTTTAAAGAATAAACGTGTATTGTCACTTGATATGGGGGCTTTAGTTGCTGGCGCAAAGTATCGTGGTGAATTTGAAGAGCGTTTAAAGTCTGTACTCAATGAACTTGCTAAAGAAGAAGGGCAAGTAATTCTTTTTATTGACGAACTGCATACTATGGTTGGTGCTGGAAAAACAGATGGCGCACTAGATGCTGGGAATATGCTGAAGCCTGCACTGGCACGTGGTGACTTACATTGCGTTGGTGCAACAACCTTAGATGAATACAGAAAATATATTGAAAAAGATGCAGCATTAGAACGACGTTTCCAAAAAGTATTAATTGAAGAACCAAGTGTTGAAGACACCATAGCTATATTACGTGGTTTAAAAGAGCGATACGAATTACATCACAGTGTAGATATTACGGATCCTGCCATCGTTGCCGCTGCAACATTGTCACATAGATACATTAGTGATCGTCAGTTACCGGATAAAGCCATCGATCTCATTGATGAAGCAGCTTCAAGTATACGTATGCAAATTGACTCTAAACCCGAAGACTTAGATCGCCTAGAACGTCGTATTATTCAGCTAAAACTTGAACAACGCGCATTAGAAAAAGAGCCTGATGTAGCCTCAATAAAACGTTTGTCGCTTATCTCTGAAGATATTAATGAATGCCAAGTAGCTTTTGACGAACTCGATGAGATCTGGAAAACTGAAAAAGCGGCGCTGCACGGTACGCAAGCTATAAAAACAGATTTAGAGCAAGCCCGACTTGATTTAGAAGCTGCTAGACGCTTAGGTGACTTAAACCAAATGTCGGAATTACAATACGGCATAATACCTGAACTAGAAAAGCAGCTCGATTTAGCGAGCCAAGCAGAAATGCAAGAAATGACTTTACTCAAAAATAAAGTGACAGAAGTTGAAATTGCTGATGTATTAAGTCGTTCAACCGGCATTCCTGTTTCTAAAATGTTAGAAGAGGAGTGTGAAAAACTATTACAAATGGAAAATGACTTACATAAGCGAGTTATTGGACAGTCAGAAGCTGTAGTTAGCGTGTCCGATGCAATTCGCCGATCAAGAGCTGGACTTTCAGATCCAGGTCAACCTATTGGCTCGTTTTTATTTTTAGGTCCTACAGGTGTTGGAAAAACGGAACTGACGAAAGCATTGGCCCATTTTCTCTTCGATAGTGAAGATGCGCTTATCCGAGTAGATATGTCAGAGTTTATGGAAAAACATTCTGTAGCGCGTTTAGTTGGTGCTCCACCCGGGTATGTTGGTTATGAAGAAGGGGGGTATTTAACTGAAGCCGTTCGTCGTAAACCATACTCAGTGATTCTGCTTGATGAAATTGAAAAAGCACATAACGATGTTTTTAATATATTATTACAGGTGCTTGATGATGGTCGTTTAACTGATGGGCAAGGGCGTACAGTTGATTTCAAAAATACAGTGATTATTATGACATCAAATATAGGCTCAGATCACATTCAAAGTTTTTCAGATGATAGTCAGTATGAAGAAATGAAAACGCGTGTGATGTCAGAAGTTTCTTTGAACTTTAAACCTGAATTTATAAACAGGATTGATGAGACAGTAGTATTTCATCCACTTGTTTCTGAACAAATAGAAGAAATAGCAGCTATTCAACTGTATGGATTAACTAAAAGGCTAG
>Ga0209396_1003193_pt1 | contig 16675 bp, 12 predicted proteins | sample GOMGulsemesocosm_6_FD_184638 | JGI IMG/M metagenome (GOLD analysis project Ga0209396, IMG submission 184638) | Methane-oxidizing microbial communities from mesocosms in the Gulf of Mexico - GOM8C Gulf of Mexico (SPAdes) (version 2) | ecosystem: Environmental > Aquatic > Marine > Cold seeps...
ATCAGCGCTTTGAATATCAACTTCATGTTGAAACTCACTAATACCCTCTGGAGCAGCCTCAGAATCAGACTCTAAATATGAAGCCAATACATCATCAGCTTGTTTTAAGTCATTTTCACTTTGAATGTCAACATCAAGGACCTCTTCCTGAGATAAATCATTCGATAAATGATTTATCTCATCTTTCTCCGGTTCTATATATGAATTAAGAGTATTATCAGCTTGGTTTAAATCGTTAACTTCTGAATTATTTACATTATCAACAGTTTCAGGAGGCGCTTCATTAAAATCAGCTTCATCATTATCTGCATCCAGAAGTTCATTTTTACCATGCGCGATTGAATCAAGCTGATCAATAATATTGTCTGATAAGGCTTCAATATCTGATTGATGGTTTGAATCAGACTCATCCAGATAAGAGTTTAATTCTTTTTTTGCTTGCTCTATTTCAGCTAATATAGAGTCACTTTCTGAAGGGGTTGTTTCATTTTCTTCATTATTTTCAAACGTTTCTACCGTATCTTTTTCGTTAGAAAGTTCAGGCATTTCTAGGCTAGCTAAAAATTCATCTTGGGTAGGAAGTTCAGTGAGTTCCTCTTGCTCTGTATTGTCAGTTTTATTCGTTTCAGATGTATTATCAATCGTTTCTTCTACGTGTTGAGTAGAGATATGTGCTTCATTTTTATAAAGCTCATTTAGTGTTTCTTCCAATGAGAGCGGTTTAGTAGCCTCTTTTTGCTCAGGTATATCGGGGTTACTTATGACTTTATCACTTAAGTTTTGTTTTGAAGGTTGCTTAATAACCTGCTCTTCAGAGATTCTCTGAGTGATATTATGTGGCTCTTCTGGCTGTTCATGTTTTTGGCTTTTATTCCAGTCTTCTGTTACTTTGTCATGTATTAATTGTGAGTAATTTTCAAAGTCATCATCACTTAAAACAAGCTCTTTAAAACTTTTAATATATGTATTTAGTTTATTTCTATTCATTACAGCAGCTGGCATAGGTGCCTTAAACTCTGTTTCATCATCAAATAAAACAACTAATTGTATTTCAACTTTTAATTCTAAAAATTTAGATAAAGCAACTGACTTTTGTTTTGCATCTTTAATTGGGTTATCAAATTCAAGCGTTTTATCGCCTGTTTTACTTGTCCATTTATCAGAGTTTAAACCACCAAATATGCCACCTGATTGTGTTTGTGATTCAACCACAAATATACCATAAGGAGAAACTGTAATTCGCTCAACCTTAACTAATTCATTGTTTTCTAGACGTAAAACCAGCTGTTTAAATGACCTATATATGTCTTTATCTAAATCATCTTTTTTACGTTTTTTAGCTACAGGACGTTTTTTAGGTGTTGGCTTAGTGGCTAGCTTTTCTTTTTTCTCTTTCTTTGCAGCCTGCTTCGCTTTAATGTTTTCAGCTTTAGATTTTATGGCTTCAACATTATCTTTTAACTTTCCAGCCCTTGGTTTTATATAAAAAACAAAGAAAACAACAAATAATAAAACGCCAACCAAGACTAATATTGGTATTAAATAAGCATCCAGTAATGAATTGTTCATTTCGGGATTTGAAATAACCGGTACTGATTTTTTTACCTCTTGGGCAATAGGCTTAACCTCAACAGGTTTAACTTCGACTGGCTTAACTTCAACAGGAACCACTTCTATGGGCATGACTTCAACCGGTATAATCTCAACCGGTTCCACTTCAACAGGTTTTATTTCTGCTGCTATTGGCTTAATTACTTTTGCATTATTAGCGACAGGTTTTGCGGTTGACTTATTTACTTTTGCCCTATAGCACCCTTGATCATAGGCGCGTTTTGCCTGCCTATAATTTCGACTTTGTTTTGCATGACTAAATTGCTGTACTTGTTGCTTTAATAAAATACACATGCCATCACTTACAGGAGCAGATAAGCTCTTATAACTGATAAAACTAAACAAAAAACAGATACAAAGTAAAATTCGATTAAATAACATATAGAGCACAATGGGATTTTAATATTTGTATTAATTCTAGGCCTTTACAACAAATATTACCATCAGTCTTAAATCTTAAAATAAAATAATGCACATTATTTTGTTACTTTTTTAATTTTCAGAGCAATTAATAAAGTTTGCCATAATAATTTAAATCTACAATTTCATTATTTGTTGTTTTATAGTCGGCTTTATACCAATTCTATTCAGTAAGTGACCTAATATAAATTAGGATAAATTTTCAAGAGCAAGGCGCTTGATTGACCAATAGCTGGCTATTGGAATTGAAAGCAACGCAGCTATTGTATATTTAGACCATTTAGATTGATCACATATTTATTAGAATTGGTATTAGTGTCCCTTCAAATTCAAAACCATTATTAAGTGCAACTTAACAACCAGTTTAAAAAAAACACCTATACCAAATCCACAAAGTGTGTGGCAAACATAAATTTTGTTACAGATTTAAAAATAAATGCCCATACTGAGTTACTTTTAATCACTTTTGAATTGTTATAGTAAGCTTTACTTTCGACAATACTTTGACTGACTATATGAAGTTTAATTTATTAATAGTAATAACTAGCTTGTTTCTAGTAGCGTGCTCATCTACAGAGAAAACGCCTAAATATAAATCAGGATTTTTAAACGATTATGCAAACTTTAAAGTGAATCCAAATGAAGATAATTCATTCTATAAAAAAAACAGTAATTTCAATGTTTCTGATTTCAGCGGTTACAAAAAAATAGCGATAGCACCAATAGAAGTTTGGTTACCTAAAACTGATACTGATACTGCACAAGCTTTAACTATTTCTGATAAATCGAAGCAAAAAGCACTTACAGATTACTTTCAAATGCAATTAAAACGACATGTCACTCATGATATTGAATTTGTACCGATCGATACATCAGGATCATTAACTATCGCTATTGCTCTGACTAATATTCAAGAAGAAGAACAGAATATTGCTTTAAAGGATTTAATTCCTATGCCAATTAGAATTGCGAGAACACTCACTAAAAATACTTACTTATTAGCTGCAGCTAAAAAAGCGGTCATAGGTTCAGCATCAATGGAAGTTAAGTTTATAGATACAAATACAAAACACACTTTAATATCGGCCATTGTAGAACGAGAGACTGATGAAATGTATGTTGATGATAAAATACAAAATATTGATAGTCTTAAATCAGTCATCAAAGTTTGGGCACAACGGTTATCAAACACCATTAATACAGGAAAATACAACACTTAATCTAGCAATAAATGATGATAGTTTATTTACTATCATCATTTATGCCGTTTCTAGATGTTTTTGTAATTCATAATGATGTTTCGCACCACGCAAAATAGCTTCTATTAATTCATTTGCATCAAATTTTGTTAAAGCTTCATTGGCACCAACCTGATGTGCCTGGCTGACACTCATTTCACTAGATAAAGAGGTATGTAAAATAATATAGGCATTAGCTAATGAAGGTGTATTTTTCACTTCAAATGATAATTCATAACCGTCTAACCCGGGCATTTCAATATCGCTTACAAGTAAATGTACTTGCTGGGATGTTTGAGCGTTAACTTTCATTATTTCTAAAGCATCATGGCCATTACAAGCGACTTTATATGGAATATTTAGGCCATTAAGTGCATCCGATAATTGTTTTCTTGCAACTCTGGAGTCATCTACCATTAAAATATTTAAAGGTTTTACCATTTCTCTTTGTATATCAGTAAGACTTGGGAAGGAGCTTGCGCTATCTTCTGGGTATATATGAGATAGTACTAATTCAACATCTAATAATTGAATAATTTTATCTTCAATTTTAGCAACCCCAGTTAAAAAGGCATTCTGCCCAACAGAACTTGGTGGTGGCTTTATATCACGCCAATTACAATTAACGATTTTATCTATTGCGCGAACCAGAAAACCAACCTCCTTTCGCTGGCAATCTGTAATGATAATATAGCTGTCTTTTAATTCATCTGGTGCGATTGCGCGATAACCTACAGCCTTAGCCATATCGATAATTGGTACCGTACGGTTTCTGATTGTTGCAGTGCCTACAATTGTATCGTGTGAATTAGGTAATCGACTCATAGAGGTGTAACGAACTAACTCTTTAATTTTAAGGGTACCCATTGCAAATAATTGCCTTGAGTTTAATTTAAATAATAATACACCTTGTGAGTGATTCGCCTTGTTGTTCATTATTCACCTAAAAAGTTATCAACTTAGTATGTCTATCCTAATATTTGAGAAATTATTAATCAATTTTAAATGATTTTAAATTAATTAAAAAAAAAGGTTGACGATTCCCTCAATCATACGCATAATCCGCCCCGCATCACACAGATGAATAGATAAATGGCTACTTAGCTCAGCTGGTTAGAGCACATCACTCATAATGATGGGGTCACAGGTTCAAATCCCGTAGTAGCCACCATTTACTTTTTTGTGTAATGAACTAAAATAATTTTACTTATAGTAAAAATGCGGAAGTGGCGGAATTGGTAGACGCGCTGGATTTAGGTTCCAGTATCGCAAGATGTGAGAGTTCAAGTCTCTCTTTCCGCACCATTTTAGTTAAGATTAAATTAGTTGGGATATCGCCAAGCGGTAAGGCACCGGGTTTTGATCTCGGCATTCCCAGGTTCAAATCCTGGTATCCCAGCCATTTAATTCTTTTAAATTACCCTCTTATATATAAAACATCCAAACTCTGATTTATTATCTCTTTAGTATTAAATTCCTATTAACGTAATCTCTTCATATTTATTCTGTATTTATATTTCAATTGCTCTATCACACCCTCTTTTTTTAGCTTTTCTAATGCTTTGATTAAAGGTTGCTTTAAATGTTTATATTTGGGTGACAAATAATGATAATTCACTTTTGTTTCGATACTGCGTTTAATAAAATGCTCTTTAAATTTAATTTCATCTGCCATTTCGAAATCCATCATAAGGGCACTGTCGACTCGACCCTTTAACAATAAATGATTCAGTGAATAACTATCTTTAATCGGAAACTGTTTAACAGGTTTAGATAACTGCTTTAAATAATTTTCTGCAATCACAGCCCCCCTAACATGACTAATTGACTTAAGGTTTTTTAAATTACACTTTCCACATTGCTTGCTATTGGAAATTTGCATCAATTCGAATGTTAAAATAGGCATAGGTAAACGTATTAAGCTCTTATATTTTTTCTCTATACCAATTTGCCTTGCTAAGGCACCTACTAATAAACCTTGTTCAGCCATTTGTAATTCACGTGCGCCTGGAACTTCGATAAATTCAACTTTTTTACCTAACTCAAGATATAAGCGCTCCAGTAATTCCTTTACATAATAACTGGCTTGATTATTTGGTGGTTGCCTTAAAGTCAGCTTATGGTTGTCATTTGAATGGGTATCAAAAGATAGCAACAAAAATAAGAAAGCTAAATTCCATTTTTTAATATTTGCTATGTGTGTTGCAGTGAATTGATAAATAAAACTGGAGAACATTAATAGTACAAGAGTAAAGGCTTTAATAGAATGATAGCACTTTTAATAAAGCTTAATGACGTATTTGAGGTTAGCAGTATGATTTAAGCTACCAATAAGGATTGATAGCTTAATAGTTATAATATTGAAAAGGTTGAGAAAAGACCTACATAAGCGGGCCAATCAAAGCTGCTAAATTAATTGTTAAAATTCTCCATGAAACTTTAAAGAAACTTGCCTTGGGGCACCATATGTTTGAGAACCATAGCCAGTATCAACAAATGCTAAATACTCTTTATCAAATAGGTTACTAACACTTAAAAAAACGCCCATATTATTCCACTCATAACCCATGCGAGTATTAACTATTGTTGCGGAATCATTCATAGGATCAAATCCTTCATCACCTCGCTTTTTACCTTGCGCAAATGGGTTTGATGAAGCCCGTGATTCATCAGAATAATTTACATTTACATTAGCAAAAAAACCATTTTCGTTTTTATAAGTGGCAGCAATATTAGCAGTCCACTCAGGAGAATCTCTAAAACTAAAACCAGATAAATCTGTAGGGTCTTGGCCTGGGATCTCTGAAATAAACTCTTCAAATTCGGTATGTGATTTTCCAATCCCTGCTGACAAAGTTAAATCATTACTAGCTTGATAAAATAATTCAGCTTCAAAACCTTTTACAACTGAACTACCTACATTTTCTGTAGCTGAATCATATTGGTTAGCAGTATATTGCACATCGACTTGTTGGTCTTGCCAATCAACATAAAACATATTGGCATTTGCAGTTAAAGACCCACCTAGCCATACAGACCTAAATGAAAGTTCATAGTTATTAGTAAACTCAGCATCATATGTATAAGTTGTTGCTCGCGCGATATTTGTGCCTACTCCACCGGAACGATAACCTTTTTGGTAAATAAAACTAGTAGTCATATCATCATTGATATGAAAACTCACACCAAGCTTAGGTAAAAAAGCATCAAAGCTAGCATCAACTAAAGGCTCATTTCCTGAGGCATCAGCTGCCATTTCAAATAACTTAGCATTAAGACCTGCTACGATTTGCGCCGTCATAGGATCATAATTAGGATTAGTGGGATCTGGTAATAAATCACCATTTGCGACAGTTATGAGACTTTCGTCTTCATTTTCTTGCTTTTCATGATCCCAACGAACTCCCGCTAAAACATCCCACTGTTCATTAATTTGATAGGTAAAATCTGCAAAAATTGCACTTGATGTGACTTTCTGCTCAACTTTTCCATATGTATTTAGTTCCACTGGATCTACGGGGGCATATAAACCTAAAATCATATCAGCATAATTTTGTGGTAGCCCAATACCACCATATTCTGGAGGCGTAACTAACAAAGTAGGCACTCCCAATCTTGCTAGCGTAATCTTACGGTCTCCGCCATTAACACTACCGACATCCAAGCTAGAGTAGTATAAACCAACTAAACCCGTTAATTGATCATATTCAAACGTTGCTCTAAGCTCTTGGCTAAACGTTTTATCAGTACGATCATTGGTTAAAACAGATTGTGATTCATCTACACCTGCATCACCATCCCACTGATAGTCATAATCACTAATAACATAGTTAGTTATTGAAGTAAGTGACCAAATATCATTAATATCGTAATCTGCTTTTAAGCTATAAAGCGCGTTTTCTGTAATATCAAAAGTCTTTGTATCGTAAATAGAGTATTTTTTATTTCCATGAATTGTTGCACTGCTTGCCACACCATCTTCTTGCTCATTATAGGTATAGCTAAACATCATGGACAAATCAGGTATCGCTTCAGGCTCAACTCTTACCTTTAAACGATATGTTTGGTCTTTTGCATAATCCGAAGGTGCATTTCTGGTAATATTTTTTACAAAACCATCTTTTTCAGATTTTTCACCACTAAAACGAAATGCGACCTGGTTATCAATCAACTCACCACCTAAAGCAATAGCAGCTTCTTTTTGACCAAATTGCCCAAATCCAACTCTGATTTTCATATCTGATTCATAGCTAGGATCTTGTGTGCTCATAACAACGGCACCCGCTAATGCATTTCTACCTTGCAATGTTGATTGTGGGCCACGCAAAATTTCAACTTGACTGACATCCCAAGTTGAAAACCCACCAGACTGAATCATTCTATAAGGTAAAGCGGCACCATCAACATAAACACTTGCTAAATAACTATTTCCACCACCTGATACATTAAATGCATCAATACCACGAATGCTAAAACTATAATCGTTGAAATTTACATTAGGTGCATGAGCTAATATTTCACCAAAATTTGTAATATTCTGCTGTTCTAAATTCTTTTGTGTAAAAACAGCAACACTTGCCGCTGTTTCTTGTAAAGAACGATCAATCTTTTGTCCCGTAACAACGATTTTCTCAACCTCAATTAAATCATCTTGAGCAAAAGCAGTTAAAGTTAAAGTACTTGTAAGTAATAACCCAGTGCGAACCGCCTGAGCAAGGTAGCTAGTTTTCATTTTTTAAATCCTGTTAAATCCCACGTTCCTGCAAAGAAAACGATAACAAAAATCACTCTCATTACAATTCGCGGCGATAATAGCAATAATTACCAATAAAAAGCTAGCGTTAATACACTGCATGCATAAAAATCTCGGTGAAAACGTACCTAACTTCGGTCTGTCGTATTTAAAATAAAGGAAATTATCGCTTTAAATTTATGCAGCAATATATATAATACACAAATTAAATAACAATCATTTGCATTATCATGACGATTTCAGTGTTAATTCTATGGACAGGATGCTTAGCTGTATTTCTCTCTAGCCCCAATCAAACATTAATAATTCAACGACCAACAAAAAACATTACTTGGTCTATTTTCAGTGCGACTTGTTTAGCGAGTTGGTATTTACTATTACCTATCTATCCAGCTATCACTGCAGCATTAGTAGTGCTATCAATCGTAATGGCTTTTTGGACAGTCATAGTAATCGCTCATGGGCACTTAAAAATGCAACTTTTGCCTTTTGCTTGTGTAGGCGCTTTATTTTGTACTGGTTTATCTCAATTAGGAGGTTTGTAATGTGGGCAAAAAGCATACCTGCGATTTTTGGTGGATGTCTGGTTTCAGTGTCTATTATGCTAAACCTTAACTACTTATTACCTGCTTCTGTAGATACGCGCCTTTTTATAGGGTTACTGTGCGCTTTTCCTTTATGGATCACTATGATGGTTTGGTGTTATGTCAGTGATGGTGGTAAGCAAGCATGGAAACGATGCTTTTCAGTATTGTTACTGTCGATTTGTCTAAACGCTATTTTTGTATTGAGATAAATAATGAATAAAGAATTTTTGAAAAGAATCACAGATGCACATAGTTGGCTTGGATTAATCATATCGGGTTTACTATTTATTGTTTTTTTTGCGGGATCAATCGCACTATTTAGGGCTGAAATAACCCAATGGTCAATGCAACCCCACTTTGAACCAACTAAAGGAGCACAACTACCTGTCAGTCGAATATTTGAAATTGCGATAAAAGATAGAAAGTTTGACGCTAAAGAACACCTGACTTTAGTGAAACCAAGCAAATATAGTCCATATTACAAAGTATATGTTGATGTTGAACATGAACCCGGACAAGAAGATCACGATGCGCTTTTAATTGACCCTATTTCCGGTGAGATAATAGCAAGTGTCGATGATTTCTATCTAGCTAATTTTATTTATGAACTACATTATGATTTAAATATCCCTGCTGGTTCATATGTAATTGGTTTTGTAACACTGTTTTTCTTTTTTGCGATTATTTCTGGCATATTTATGCATGCAAGAAAACTATTCTCAAACTTCTTTAAATATCGTGCCCAACAACAAAAACGAAGTCAGTTACTTGATATGCATAATGTTGTTGGTGTAATGAGTCTGCCTTTTACAATTATGTACGCCATTAGTGGTTTAATTTTTAACTTAGTGATTATTTATCAAATCGCTTTTGCGGTTATTTTATATAAAGGCGATCAACAAGCATTATTAAATGATGCTGGATATCAAGCCATTGAACCTAAATGGGCTGATAGAGCATGGGAAAACCCAGAAATAGATAAAATTTTGCAGAATATAAAAGATAAATATAATACTGAACCAAGCATGGTTAGATTTTATAATTATGGCGACCAAAGCGCAGTGATGCAAATAAGAGGTGAAGTACATACAGAATTTGCTTATAGATATGAAACGGCGATAGCTGTATCAAATCAAGAGGCCTTATACGTTAAGGATGAAAACAACCCTAATACCCTAGTAAAAGGCTTATATGTGATCTCAAGACTTCATTTTGGTGATTATGCGGGGTTAGATTTAAGGGTTTTGTATTTTATTTTAGGTATAGGTGTGTGTGCCCTTATTATCACAGGTAATTTACTTTGGATTGAAAAACGCAGCAAGCAAAGAAACCAATCTCCAAAAACTTTGGCATTTGTAAATAACTTTACCTTATGGAGTACCGGAGGTGTGGTAATCGCAACTGCTGTGGCCTTCATTACAGAACGTTTGTTGCCTATCACTTTGACACAGAGGCCGGATTATATGGTCTATAGCTTTATTGCGACCTTAGTCATAGTTGCTTGTGTTTTACCTTTTAATAGTAATAAAAAAGCTTTTTTAGGATATTTACTTAAAATATCAGGACTTCTTTTATTATCAACTGTGATACTTGACTGGGTGATGTTTGGCACTGGGGTTTTAGATTTATGGCAACAAGGAATTAAAACGGTCATAGCAACTGAAATAGGTTTAATGTTAGTTGCATGGATATTTATATTCACAAGTACCAAGCTCATAAAACCATATAAGAAAGTACAGAAAAATAACGAAGGTGAAGCCGTTTTAGAAGTTCAAAACTAATATTACTTTCTAAGATAAAAATACAAACTCTAAGTTTGTGTTTTTATCTAAACCGAGTCTATTATTAGCTCTATTAGATTCCTAAAAGTGGATTAACAAAATACAGAATATCTTCATTAAACCAATATGATAATACCGTTAAATTGACAATTACAGTACACCAAAAGCTAAATCTAAATGAAGTTTTTTGTGATTTATGTCTTAAAAATTGTTGTGCTAATGCAGCACCTGGCCAGCCTCCTACAATAGATAACATATGTAATGTACTTTCTTGAGTGCGCCACTTGCCTTTTTTTGCTTTATTTTTATCTATTGCATAAAACGTAAAAGTTACAATACTCAATATCCAATAAGTAATTACAATTTCCCGAGAGAACCCCTTAAGTAAGCATGCGAGAGTTATGATCGCTAAAAAGATGCACGCAAGATAAATAGAAAATTTATTTTTCACTGAATTATGAGTCTGATTAAAGTTTACTTTATGGCTGGGAAAAATTGCATTTTTAGCACAAGGTTTACCATCTTTGCCTTTTGAAGGAGTATAAGTGACAATTTCATTTAAAGATGGACTGACTTTTCGGTTCGCAAAAGCTGATATATGAATAAAAATATCAGTACCGCCTGCTAATGGAGAAATAAAGCCAAATGCTTTTTCTTCATTCCATGAAACTAACTTTCCTTTGGCTCTCAATGCCCACTCCATTAAATTGTATACACTTCCTTGTTAATCAATAGTATACAACTTGCTCAATGAAAAATAAAACTTATGGCGTACAAATGCTAAAAATATTTATTAATCACGTACATAAGGGTTAGATCGCCTTTCTTCACCAAATGTACTCATAGGGCCGTGACCTGGAATAAATCTTACATCGTTACCTAGTGGCCACAAATTTTCTTTTATAGACTTTATAAGCGTAGGCTGATCTCCTTTTGGGAAGTCGGTTCGGCCAATACTGCCATTAAAAAGTACATCCCCTACTTGCGCTAACTTAGTGTGTTCATGATAAAAAACAACATGCCCTGGAGTATGGCCTGGGCAAAAGTAGACATCTAAAGTAATATTGCCAAAGGTCACTTTATCACCTTGCTCTAACCAACGGTCTGGTGAAAAAGCCTCTACTGGTTGAAAACCAAATTGTGCTATTTGCTCAGGGAATAAATCAATCCAAAACTGATCGTCTTTATGGGGGCCTTCAATCGTCAGAGATAACTTTTCACTTAACTCAGCACTCGCACCTGCATGATCTAAATGAGCATGAGTTAATAATATTTTTGTTAAGGTAACTCCATGCTTTTCAACTTCAGCCAAAATTTTATTTACATCGCCACCAGGATCGACAATTGCGGCTTCTTTTGTCTCATCACACCAAAATAAGGTACAGTTTTGTTGAAACGCGGTAACGGGAATGATTTTATACTGCATCATATAATTTAACTTCTTTACACCATAAATAATTATATCGATTATTCATTATTTATATTTTGAATTCCAGCATTGTCGCGTTAAAATGCACTCGCTAATATTTAGCACATTCTCAGGGCGGGGCGAAATTCCCCACCGGCGGTAAATTCAACTTTGAATCAGCCCGCGAGCGCTTTATGTTTAAATTAACCAGAGGTTTGGATAAGAGTTTTGTAACCATTTGAAATAAAACCTTATTATTTATCAAACTATCCAGTGACGAAATTTTAGTGATTATCAAGGCGTTTTAACGAACCAATAGCAGGCTATTGGGAGTTAGAACAACGATGATAGGCGATAAAATGGCGTTATTGGCAAATTCGCTTATCCGTAGCTCAGGTTAATCATATAAAGGTCAGCAGATCTGGTTAAAATCCAGAGCCGACGGTCATAGTCCGGATGAGAGAGAATAAAAATACATTCAGTTAAATTCTGAGTGTATTTTCTTTGCATGATTAAAAACATGTCACTCTACATTCCCTGATCCTGGTAATCATAAATTTTAAGGAATTTACCATGAGTCAGTCTTTATTAACTCAATTTGGCGAGCCTCACGCTCGTGTCGAAAATGCATTAGCCGCGTTACGTGCTGGAAAAGGCGTATTAGTTGTTGATGACGAGAACCGTGAAAACGAAGGTGACTTTGTTTTTTCAGCTCAACACTTAACCACACAACAAATGGCTATGATGATCCGCGAAGGTAGCGGTATTGTATGTTTATGTTTAACTGAAGAGCGAACTAAACAGCTTCAACTTCCACAAATGGTGCAAGATAATACCAGCCAAAACAATACGGCTTATACTGTGACTATTGAAGCTAAAGAAGGTGTAACAACTGGAGTATCAGCCGCAGATCGTGTTACTACAATCAAAGCTGCAACTAAGCAAAATGCTAAACCTGAAGATTTATCTCGTCCAGGCCATGTATTTCCTTTAAAGGCCAATAGTGGCGGTGTTTTAGTACGCAGAGGTCATACTGAAGCTTCAGTAGATTTAATGGCGCTAGCAGGATTGAGCCCATTTGGTGTTATTTGTGAACTCAATAACCCTGATGGCTCAATGGCGAGATTGCCTGAAGTAGCACAGTTTGCTAATCAACATGAAATGCCTGTGCTATCAATTGAAGATCTGGTTTCTTACATTACTGATAAACAAAGTATCGCAAGCTAGTAATCAAATATATTCAATACTAAGCCACATGTTATATGTGGCTTTTTAGTCTTATCAGCCTAAATATAATGAACTACTTTTAGCATTTAAAGGATAGTGACTCTGTTTTTATTCGGCTATATAAAAAAAACTGCCATTGCGATGTTGGAAATTTAAATGAAAGTTTATCATTTGTAGATGGACAGAATTTTGAAACTGCTTTATTTATATCAACTGCATATTCCACTAGTTCAAAAGGTGGTAACTTTATAAAAGAATGCAATTGCCCCTCTTTTATTTCTGTTGAAATGATTTGCAAGTTAGTTTTGCGCTTTAAATACTCTGATGCTGCAGTTTGATGTGAAATATCAAAATTAAACTGTGTCTTTATCAAATCTATACGAGTTAAATCATAAAATAGCTTAAAGGTCGCGATGACTAAGGTAATTAAAATAAATAACATCAACTTAAATCTTTTTTGGCTTATTTTAGCCCCTGTTTTAAAGTTATTTTGTTCGAAAGATGGGTTAAATCTCGATTCTTCAACTAAAAACTTAGAATGTTTTAAATAATTTCGATTCATTAGACAAAAGCAGTCAATCCTTTAATGTGCTCGAAATTTACATAAAAAATATGGATTAAATATGGAGGAACGATATTTAGCTCTAATAACTGCTAACTGACTGCTTTTTTAAAAATCATTTCAAACGGTCCCAATTTAAAGTATTTCAACCAAATATTACTAAAAACCATACTTAAAATGCAAAAACCAACCGCACTTAATAATGCGATTTCTATCGAGCTCGTATCAAATAACCCTAAATACTCTATTAATCCCATACCTACAATGACATGAGCGATATATATACTCAGTGAAAGCTGCCCTGTTTTAGCCAAGTAGTTAAGTAAATTTGAATGTGCATATTTTTGATAAATAAATACACATGCAACAATAATGATCAGTGAAGAACATATGGCTGAAAGCATATACTGAGGCAAAGGTGGAATGATTGAAGTAGAAAATAAGAATGTCACCTCATCTTTTAATAATCCGAACTCACTGTTATCTACTGCAAATAATCTTAAACCGTAAAAAACACTCTCTATCGTCACTAATAGCAGTAAAGAAATTACGAACATTTTTTTTTGTGTGCATAACGCCAATAAATTTTGACGTGCTAACCACATGCCAAACACCAAAAATGCTGACCAGGGAAATACCGGATGAAAACCATTAAAAAATTGGTGCCTTAATATGCCATCAAGCGTCCAGAAATTTTGATAGTTTAAAGTATTCCAATTCCAACCATGTTCATAATCAATAATGCCCATTAGTACAGGAAAAATTAATATAATTACGGTAGTCAGCCTAAGCAAGTTTTTATCACTCAAATTAATTGAAACTAAACCAATTAAAAAGTAAAAACCATAAAAATGTAAAATATCAGCAGGCCAAATTAAGGTAAACATATAGCCTAAGCCAATTAATAAAATGGCACGTTTAAATAGTGAAACTTGAATCCTAAATATTTCGAAATCGCTGCTATTAAGCTCTTTATTACGGCTTAAAAATGTAATGCCCATACCAGCAAGAATAACAAATAGCGCAGATGCCCTGCCCTCAAACAAACTAGAGAAAACCATCAATGCACTATTACCATGATCTGCGCCCATCACAATTTTAAAATTGACGATAATCATGCCAAAAATAGCAATGGCACGTGCAACATCAAACCCTTCAATGCGATTATTCATACTTACCACCAATTTCAAAAACTATAAGCTTCAAACATTAAACATAATTTGAAGCTTATTTAAAAAAGAAAGAAACTAAAAACTCACACTAAAACCAATTGAAGGTCGCATTTCAAAGTCATCCGTTTCTTCTTTAATGATCAAATCATTTGTTGATTGTATTTTTTGGTAATCTAAATCTATATAACTGACATTATCTTGGCCGTAAACGTTCATCACTTCAAAAATGAGCATGGCATCTAAGTCAAAAAAGTCTGTCTTTCTTTCAAAACGAATATCTAGTCTGTGAGCAACATCAAATCGCTCTGAGAAAGGTTCGCCATATTGTGGTAAAAACTTTCCTTCATGATCTGGGTTATTAGTGACACCCGTAATCGGTGTATATGCCTGACCACTTCTTGCAGTAAAGTTAAAACCACCATTCCAACGTTCACTAATTTGATAATTAAATACCACATTCATTACTAAAGGCGTATCAGTATAATAATCTCTAGTGATATCACGCCTTAAGTCAGTACGTTCACTTTTGGCATAACTCAATGACATCCAGCCATACCATTTATCTGTTTTATTCTTATTGATTAAGAAATCAAATCCATATGCTTGACCTTCTACATCATTACTATACAAAAGTTCTGAATCAGCATAGTTTTCTGTTAAAGCCAAAGGCAAATCAGACATAGTTTTATAATAGCCTTCTATTGACCAACTCCATTCGTCTGCTAACTCTTGTTGAAAACCTAAGCTAGTATGTTTGGCTGTTTGTGACTTTAAATTAGGATTTCCAATTTCTGGCACTATGGTATCTAAGTCTTGTAAACGATTATATTCACCATATTTAAAATTGATGGTACTCTCATCTGTGGCAAAATAACTTAAAGCAACTCTAGGATGAACAAAAGTTTCATCAGAATAATCATTATGTTGCCATTGAGCCCCAAACTCACTTTGTATTTTATCTGTGGCTTGCCAAATATGTGATATGCCTACAAATTGGTCGTCTATATCTTCTGTCCTTTTATCTTGTACTCTACCGCCTTTATTTAAAGTACAGTCTGGATCTATATCAGTACAAGTATATTGAAACATATCATAACTAAACTCTATTTCTTTATCATGATAAGCCGCATCAAATACTAAGCTATGCTCCTGATTAACCTGATAATTTACTCTCGCTTTATATGTGATTTGTTTTTCGGTTTCATTTTCATAAAAACCACCATCTGTTTGACCTCTACCATATTCAAATTTACCCGTTTCACTTAAAGAGCCAATTCCCATCTTCAGATGAAAACCATCTCCATAATGATCCCATAAAATATTCTGACTATTAAAACCTCGACTAAAGGTGGCATCACCTTGATATTCTGGGTTTTTCAAAGCCAGTTCAGCTCTTTGATTAAAATTAGCTTTGGCACTATCTTCAGCACCAGTAAATGAGAAGGTAAACATATTATTATGATTCATATCCCATATTAACTTTCCTTGATAATCATGATCATCTGGTGCCTGATTAACTGTCACACCAGTAAGTTCTCCATCATCATCTTCTAGCTCTTCACCTTCTTCAAAAAATAAAGGCAAGGTACTTTTTCGAGCCGAAAAATAAAAAGCCGTATTTTCTGTTAATTGCCCTTCAGTAAAAATGCCCGCGTTAAACATAGTGAAATCTAATGTTGTTTTAAGCGGTTGATATTTAGGGTTCCTAAGAGATACATCAAACACAGCACCTGTTGCATTGCTATAACTGGTGCCGTAGCTCGCTGAATATAATTGAAAGTCTTGAATGATATATTTGTTAAAAATAGAAGAACCAAAGTCATGAAAAATATAGCCCGCAGGCATAAAATCAACTTCAAATAAATTGTCACTTGGCGCAGAGCCCCTCACTGCAGGTTCACTCATAGAACCACCAG